>Ga0210026_1000024_pt1 | contig 223895 bp, 207 predicted proteins | sample CryGeymeta201509_FD_183977 | JGI IMG/M metagenome (GOLD analysis project Ga0210026, IMG submission 183977) | Groundwater microbial communities from Crystal Geyser aquifers in Utah, USA - Crystal Geyser metaG 2015-09 (SPAdes) (version 2) | ecosystem: Environmental > Aquatic > Deep subsurface >...
GAACGGTTTTATGCTCAATCTAATGGCTGGCTTAGTGGCATATTGCCTCAAGAAAAATAAGCCATCCCTTAATATTAGCGACGTTGAGAGAAATGCGATGGTGGCTGCTTAAACCGATCTCAGGTTACTTAAGCAAAATGAGCCTAGCCTTGCTGTAAATAACAGTGGAAATCAGCGTCGTTTTCATTAGAATCAGCGCTCGCAAAAAACCAGCCAAGTGGCTGCTTAAAAAATCAGCAAAATATGCACCCGTAGCTCAGCTGGTTGAAAGCAGGTCTTCGAAGAAGACGCGAAGTGATTTAACATCACGTCAAGAAGCTTGAACGACAAATCGTGGATGATTTGGCTGGAATGAACCCACAAGGACTGTGTTGTTACACCAAAGTAATGTACAGCAAATTATGCACCCGTAGCTCAGCTGGATAGAGCGTTGCCCTCCGGAGGCAAAGGTCAGAGGTTCGAATCCTCTCGGGTGCGCCAAAATGTGAAAAGCCGACTGCTGTTTAGTCGGCTTTTTGCGTTTTAGCATCCGCAAGATGAGAACCTCTGCAGGTTCGACAAATTTGTCAGGAACAAATTTGGACAGCTTCAGCTGGCCTACGAAGCACGTGAGTATCAGGACGATACGAACACCAAAACATCGGGAATGTTTTAGGACATGCGCAGCATGGTCGCGAAGCGACAAAGTACAGGACGTACTTTGCAATCCTCTCGGCGCATCCGTTGGAACACCTCCGTTGAGGCAAACTCATTGCGGCAGCTCCGTTGGGGGCACCATTACTAGTGGCTGCATGCCTTATCAATTTATCGAAATTGTCAAAGACTCAATTTGTGTAGTAAATAGATAGCACAAGCCAAATATACACAGTAACGTATATCAATTAATTTATACTTAAAAGCGTATAAAGATTGATTTATCCACATTTGCGTATAAATTATCAATTATACCAACTTGCGTATAAGGCGGCTAACAATGAAAGTGACTGATTCGAAAACACTGTCTGTATATCTGCGCGATGAGCGCAAACGTCGCGGCGTCAGCCAGTCTCAGGTGGCAGATTTAGTCGGCTTGCGACAAGGCACGGTTTCCCGTTTTGAGTCTTCGCCGGAAAAAATGCAGCTTGATACGCTGTTCCGTTTGTTGTCGGCATTGGACTTAGAGCTTAGCATCAAATCCAAGGGCTCCAACACAGCAGAGTACAGTAAAGATGGGACCGACACGGCTAAAAAATGGTCTGAGGAATGGTGATGACCACACTCGATGTGTATATGAATGGCTATTGTGTTGGCTGTTTCAGTCGAAGCAATTCAGGTGCCCATGGCTTTCGTTATGCAGAATCCTGGCTTGTGCGCGAAGGCGCACGGCCCATTTCACTCTCTTTACCATTACGCAGAGAAGCTTATACCGGGCAAGAAGTCATTAACTTTTTTGACAACTTGTTACCCGATAATCAGGAAATTCGTAACCGCATCGTTGCTCGCTTCCATGCAGGTTCAGGCCAAACCTTTGATCTATTAGCCGCCATAGGCCGGGATACTGTCGGCGCATTGCAGTTTGTGCCAGAAGGTAAAACCCCCGGCGATATTCACCAGCTAAATTACCAGCCACTCAGTGAAGACGCGCTAGAACGCATATTACTGGGCTACCAGTCGCGCGCGCCCTTGGGTATGCTACGCGAGATTGACGACTTTCGCATTTCTGTTGCAGGCGCCCAGGAGAAAACTGCCTTACTCAAAATAGCTGACCAATGGTGTGTGCCAATAGATAACACACCAACCAGCCACATCATTAAACTTCCCATCGGCAAAATTCAAAGCCACGACCATACGATTGACCTAAGCGATAGCGTTGAAAACGAGTTGTTGTGCTTAACCATCGCCAGAGCATTTGGTTTTCAAGTTCCCGATTGCGAGATGATTAAAACTTGGAAAATCAATGCTTTGGCGATAAAACGCTTTGACCGGAAATACGCCAGTGATGGCCGCTGGATCATGCGACTACCCCAGGAAGACTATTGTCAGGTGTTTGGCCTGCCCTCTGCCAGAAAGTACGAGGCAGACAAAGGCCCAACAATTACCGCCACAATGAAACATCTGCAAGGTTCAGCCAATTCTTCAAAAGATCGCGAAAAATTTATGGCAGCCCAGGTGCTGTTCTTTTTATTAGGCGCCACTGACGGACATGCGAAAAACTTTTCTGTGCATCTTGAAGCCTATGGCGCATACCGATTAACCCCGTTTTACGACATTCTGTCTGTTTACCCCACAATAGGTGGAACCGGCCTTAACATACGAGACATTAAAATGGCCATGAGTTTACGCGGCAGCAGTGGCAAAAAATTGAAAGTTGCGCAAATATTTCGACGGCATTTTTTAGCCACCGCCAAACAAGCAGGGTTTAGCCAAACCAACATGGACGCAATTATTACCCGACTGTGCGAACAGGTAGACCGTGTAATTGAACAAACCCGAAACGCCTTACCAGCCGATTTCCCAGAGCATGTCTCGAACGCTATTTTTATTGGTATGCAAGAAAGGAAACAACGATTGTTGGCAGAATAAAAACGCTAAGGCATATACGGCTTTTTGCGTTTTAGCATCCGCAAGGCGAGAACCTCTGCAGGTTCGACTAAAACATCGGGAATGTTTTAGGACAGCTTCAGCTGGCCTGCGAAGCAGGAGAGTATCAGGACGATACGAACACCAAAGAATCGGGAATGTTTTTGGACAGCTTCAGCTGGCCTGCGAAGCAGGTAAGGTACAGGATGTACCGAGCATTCCTCTCGGATGCGCCATATTTTAAGGTCTGCATTGATACTAATAGATGCAGATCTCTGCGTAATTTCAAAATGTTGCATTTTCGCTAATTCTCTAACTCCACTCAGTCAATTGCTGTAAGTCTCGCAATCTATCTCGTTGCAGAGCGAATGCGGAAAATACATCGTCGAAACTTTGATTTTGTGGGCTGAGTCTGGGTAACGCGAGGGTTGCTTGGGCAAAAAACTCTGTATCATTATTTTTCCATGCGGATTGCCACCAAGAAATGATGTCTGAACGACAGCCATTTAATTTTATTGCACTGGGCAGCCTGTCTGATTTTTTAAGGTTGATCTGTGTAAGGCTTGGCAATAAGTTCCACAGGTCATTATTTGGCCAACGCGCAAACGGTATCGCATGATCAACTGCTAATTGAGCAGAATAGTTAAGCCGCTTGCCCGACCACACGCAATAAACACTTTGTTCAAGCATTAGTTCTTCAATACGCTTTCTCACTCTTGTGGTATTGCGCAATGGGTTGTCCCAACGCAATGCATCAAAGTAGTGTTGCCGTGTAAATGCCATTTTTTTGTTGTTCTGGTATTTTTCCATCTGCGCAACCCATTCATTCAATAACGCAGGCTCAATCCAAACACTGAATTGAGCCATGGCATCCCAAATTGTCTTTGGCAGAATAAATGAACCAAAACTAGCTAAATACGCTTTATCTAACACTATTGAAGGGGGTATGCGTGGCGATTTAACCTCAACAGAAAACACACGCTCTTTTGTGCCGGGCAGGGTAATGTGTTTAGCAGGCATGTCTCTGATAGTGGAGCTGATGTCTTTAAGTGTTTTGTGTAGGTTATTTGCGAGCTTGCTATTGGTATAGCTGGCACCCAAAAACAAATCATTATTGGCTAGCGAAGACAACTGCGGCCAGCCATCTTCTTTGATAAAGCTCAGACCTTTTTTAGTGTTGCTATTCTGCTGTATGGAAAAAGTATCAACTAAAGGTTTATACAGCTTCATCCAATACAGGGCGACTAAACCCAAAGGTAATACAATGCATTCGTCATTATGGTCGATGACAGCACCCGGATGGCCTTCTGCAATGCGTAACAAAGCTCTTAGTAGGGCAAGTTTATAGGTAGAAGCTTTATTGTCATTGACTACGATGTTGCGGATAAGTGGAAAGGCGCCTGTGCCATCGTCTGGTAAAGTGAGTACAACGGTTTGCCAGCTCACATCAGCACGGCCGATTTTATCAGGTGCTAACTGTGACGTAGCTAATTCATAAGTTAAACCAAATTTGTTAGCCAATTGGGCCTGCTCTGATGTCGATACGTCGTACATCACGCGTTCATCATGGCATTCGCCGTGGCGTAAAGAAATGACCAATTTTCCATTGGGTTTGAGCAATGAACTCAACTTACGAAAAGCACGTTCACGATTAGACGGTGCAATATGCATCCACACAGCACTGAGTAGGATCAGGTCAAATTTAATCTGCAGTGCAAAAACTTCTTGCAACTCAGGCAAACTGTCATCTAACCAATGAATGTTTGGATGATGCTTTTGGCTTTGGGCGAGCTGTCTCATTCCTTCGGCGGGTTCGACGGCGACGACACTTAGACCGTGTTTAGCTAAATAAAGCGCGTCTCGGCCTGAACCCGCACCAACATCTAATGCCCAGCCCTTTTCTGGCAGATGTTTTAGCCAATCACTATGTACTTCGGTAAAACAAACATTGTCATATTGTGTACTTAAACTTTCAGCTTGTTTGGAATAGTAAGTGATATTTTCGGTGCTCACAAAAACGTCCTTAACGGCTTCATCTGTCTGCAAATTCTTTCCAACACATCACCCCTTCACTGCGCTTGCTTAGGCTTTTATACCCTAATTTTATCGAGTTATCAGTGCAAACGTGACAATTTGTTATCGCCCCATAAATTGGTCTTTAGATTGCTCCGATTAAATTGTGATGCTGGACGTGTACTCGGCTATTTTGGCGTTCTCGCATCTAAAATACGTCATTTCCGCTTTGCATCCATTGCAGGCAAATTTAAGTGGCAATTAATTGCCGCTCAATGCCGCTCAATGCCGCAATATGGCAATAAAAGTACTCAAAACTTAATGAGGTTATACATGATAAGCAATATCCAGCTCAGCCAAAAATCCCAAGACATACTCAATATTAGAAAGTTAAGTCCAGAAGAAGTGGATCAGTTCACTGACTTGTTAACCGAGGCTAAAAACCAACAAGGTTCATCGAAGAGCAAATTACAATCATTGACCGTTGATGAACTGCGGGTTATCCAAAAGGCCCACGGCCTCGCCGATCCCATCAATATCAACAGCCTAACGGAAGAAGGGGCGGCAAACTTATTTGGTCAAGTTGATCATTCGGATAAGGTCGATTTGAACAACGACGGAATCGTCGAAGTTGGCGTGGGTAAGCTGGTCATATTCCCTCCTGTGAATGCGCCTGAACATGTGAAGTTAGCTTGGCAAAAAGCGATTGAAGGTATGCCCGAAGGGGATTTAATGACTCTTGAATTGGGGATGCACCATGCAATGTTTGGCATTAGGATTGAGGGCTATGATCAAAAACCGGTACTCGATCCTGCTGAGCAATGGAGCCAAACGGGTATCGAACAGTTCTTCCAAGAATTACGCGCTGGTCTTGAGTTCAATGTTAATTTGCAAGGGTGGACTCACACCAATTTGATGTTGAAAGATTTTTATGATCGATTTGAGACCGCTCTGCAAAAAGGGCCAAAATCTGCCAATACCCCAGACAGTTCCAGCCAATTCATTGCTAGTCAGGGCAATGAGCAATCTAAAACAGAAAAAGAAAATGTATCTGCCGAACTGATTCAGTTGGTGTTAGATGCACGAGTAGGGATTGATCGTAGAAAGCTGGAACAAATAGAAGAGCGAATTCAAGCCATCTCCGCCGACAAAAATCTCTCGGATAGCCAAAGACACGACAAAATCGCTGCCCTTGAGAAATTCAGAGACACGCTGATTGAAGAGGCACAACAGCGTTCAGTTCAACATGAAAAACGCAAAGCGCTGTTGTCGAAAAACGATAACTTAGTCGAACACTTGCACGAACAAAAACTCATACAAAGCTGAGAGTCAAGGCTTGTATCGTGAAACTAAGAAGGCGCAACAATGAAGGTATTGTTCTGTCAGACTAGCCAACTTATATAGTTGGCTAGTCTTATTTTGTTATTGTTGAAAAAATTCTAATTCGTCAATTTCCACGTAATCAGTATCACCGTAATTGTTGCTGACCAGCAGTTTGAAATACCGCGCGGTCACTGTTCTAGGAAAGGCCCAATCGCTTGATTCTGCTCGGGTTAAACCCGTACTGGCGGCGACGGTATAATTAGTGCCATCGTTTGAAACATACAACACGACTTCCCTCGGGCTTCGCCCTAAGGTCACTGATTTTGCATTAACAGTAATGCGCAAACGCGCGAGTCGGACCGCTTTTCCAAAATCTGCTTGCAGCCAATTTTGCACTGCCTCGCCCTCAGGATTGCGTGTTTTAGCCAGCCAGATGCCCCGTGACACTCTGTATGCAGCGTCGTCATTTATTTTTTGTTGATAGGCATAACCGTCAAAAGCCCCAGCCGGGGTATCGTTGAGATAATACGCATTAGCGGTAAAACTTGATGCAGTTAGCCCATTAGTACCAACAAGGGCGACATTGCCTTGCGTGCCGGTTTCTTCTAATGGTCCTGATCCTGTGGAACCACCATCTTCAAATAACAAAGGCAGCGAAACTGCCACAACCTGACAGTCACTCTCATCGTATTCAACTGTGATGGCTTGGCCCATCACACGCGCTTCTTGAAGCATGCCAACCCACGTTTCACCCATGCCTTCAAATGGAAATGAAAAGTGATATTCCTCAGCCGCACAGATCACCGATTTGTTTTCTGTCAAAAACAAACGAACGTCAACATGGCCATCTGCACTTACGCGCACCTTATTGGGAAAACCCTCGATTTCAACAGAGGCACTCACCTGAAAAATCAGAAAGGCGACGGCTGCGGACACTAGTCTTAGCATGCTCTATTCTCGTGATTAAAATCGAGATAATGAGCAATAAACAGACCAGTTGTGTAAAACGAGATAGGGAATTATTAAAAAGCTAATAACACGCGCGTTTGAGGCGGTCATTGACCTCATGCCACTCAGTGGGTGGTTGCTCGATCCAAATTTGTTGACACTGCCAGCTGTCTGCTTCGGTCAGGGCTTGATAGATTTGTTTGGCGTAGGCGCGTCTGTCGGCGGCTAATTTCATGTTATGCATAGCACTTGGCAGGTGTAGCTCACTGTAATACAAAATGGCGGGTTTAACGGCGGCGGGCTTGGCGTTGCTGTTTAGGCCGTTGATTCTCTCTTGTAATTCTTGGCTAGAAAACAGTAGGGCTTTGGTATTGGGTTGATAGTGAGCAGGCATGTTGCCGGCTACGGCCACATCGTGTTGCAGGGGCATCTGCACGTCTGCGCCAATGATCTCGCTGAGCTGGGCGGTAAAATAAGGCCCAGCGCGTAAAACCCGCAAGGGTTCGGAAGTCACATCCACAATGGTGGATTCTAACCCCACTGAGCAATCACCACCGTCAAGAATGGCGTCGATACGCCCCCCGAGGCCACTGATAACTTGGGCGGCGCAGGTTGGGCTGATTTTTTTGTGTAAATTGGCCGAAGGCGCAACCACGGGGCCACAATCACGTAACAGCGCTCTGAGTAAGGCATTGTCGGGCATGCGTATGGCCACCGTGTCGCGGCCACCGGTAATGAGTGGGCTAACCGCTGCCGCTTTGTGAAAGACCATGGTTAATGGCCCCGGCCAACACTGTTCGATTAACACCCTCGCCACAGCGGGCACGTCGCTCACCCAGTCTTGTAGCTGGCTGATGTCACCAATGTGCACAATCAGCGGATGATCGCTGGGTCGCTGCTTAGCGGCAAACACCCCACGAATAGCCTGCTCATTGCTGGCGTTTGCTGCCAAGCCATAAACGGTTTCGGTAGGAATGGCCACCAGCTTGCCCGCCCGTAATAAGTTAGCCGCTCTTTCACGATCACTGGCGTTGTGCAGAGCAAGAATTTCGGTATTTATCATGATTTACGGGTTGCAGTTGGGGCAATGAACCGGGTCGGCAAACGGTTTATCGACGGGATAGGCCTGTTGGTGGTGGCATTTTACGCATTCAGCTATGCGCTTGGCAATATCTTGAGTGGGCATGTCACAGCTTTCGCAGGGTAGCCCAGTGACAATGCGGTCTGGCCAGAAGCCTGGGTGTTGGCACTCGGGGCAAATACAGCGCAGCCGCGCGACGAGATTGTCAGTGGCCTCGGCGATGCGTTTAAGCCGTTGTGGGCAATGCATGGCACGCAAATCGTATTCAACAATAACAGGCTCAGCGCTGCAGTCTTGGCAGGCAGCAAAGGCATCAAGGATGGCATGTTGGCCGAGCAAACCTTTGTAAAGATGAGCCGCAGGGCGCGACTTGGGGTAAACGATGAGAGCCTGAGCGTGGGGCAAATCTGCGATAAAAGCCTGTAATTGCGCGATGCTGTTGATGGACTGCTGTTGATGAAAAGACGGACCGTGGGCGATACCGCTCACCTGCCAATTGTTGTCTAGGTCAACATAAGTAACGAGTTCTTGATGCCAAGGCAAAAAATCACCATAGGGGCCGCCACCAAAGGAACCTTCACTGCCTAAGCCACGACGTAGACCGGTTAATTGGCAGGCTAGTTGGGCTTTTTCTAGGGCACAGTCTAAGACGCTTTTCGTGCGTGCTACTTCGCCACTAAAAGTACCTAAACGATCAGTATCAAAGGCCTCGGTGGTTTTCACCTGCCAGCCAAACGCCGTATGCAAAATGGGGGCGATAACCTGCTGTTTGTGATGTCGAGTAAGTAGCGCCACCGCTTGCTTTTGCCCCATTTAAAAGTAACCCTCGCGTTTTTTTGTTCCATGGAGCCCGGTTGATCTTTATCGAGTAACCTACCTTGGCGTTCACTGGTTTTGGTGCTGAGCATTTCTTGAATAATGCCTGGCACGTTCTTGCTGGTTAAGAAAGGGCTGCATGCGCTCATCGTCCATGGCGAGGATGGCGCCGCTGTCGCTGTCTATCCAACTTAAACGTGGCTTGGCAAAATACAATGGCACGATATCAATTTGTTCCGCATGAATGTAAGACCAAATGTCTAATTCTGTCCAGTTAGACAAAGGAAACACCCTTACCGATTCGCCCTTGCTGATCTCTGAGTTGTAGATGCGCCATAATTCAGGGCGCTGTTGTTTGGGATCCCAGCCTTGAAAGGCATCTCTGACCGAAAAAATACGCTCTTTGGCCCGCGACTTTTCTTCATCACGTCTCGCACCGCCCAAGGCAGCATCAAAGCCATACAGTTTCATGGCTTGTTTTAACGCTTGGGTTTTCATTTGATCATTGTACACCACAGAGCCTGAACGCACGGGATGCACACCTTTTTGTAGCGCTTCTTGGTTAGTGTGTACCAACATACGCAAACCCAGCTTGGCGGCAAGGGCATCACGAAATTGTGCCATTTCAGCAAATTCCCAGGTGGTGTCTACATGCAACAGGGGAAAGGGTATTGTACCGGGATAAAAAGCCTTTCTGGCTAAGTGCAATAACACCGTTGAGTCTTTGCCGATGGAATAAAATAAACAGGGATTATCAAAGCAGGCCGCGACTTCACGCATGATATGAATACTTTCTGCCTCTAACTGGCGTAGGTGGGTCATTAACTCAAGCATGTTGCCATTCTCCTTGTAACAAACGTTTAATTTCGCCGCTGTGTGGCTGCCAGGCATAAAGATAAAGCCATTGATTGTTGATTAAATCGCGCACCACGGGATGACGTTCGACGATGTCTTGAATCGCTTGTTGTGGCGCGTGGATAAGCACACTTAAGCGCAGCGGCTCGTGCATCCATTGTTTACCGTTATGCAATGACTGCATGGGTAAACCAATGCGCAGGTCGCCGCCGTTACCCTCAAATACCCCTACATGCCCAGCCACCACGTTGTGCAAGGTTTTGTCGCCACTGCCATACAAATGGTTGTCGGTGACCGAGGCGTAGTATTGGAAATTGATCCAATGGGCCACCACCATGGGGGCGGTAAGGATCAGTTCGAGGGTGCGAAAGCCCTCATCGTTTTGCCAGTCGTAATCGTGTAAAAAACTGCGGCCGTGTAGGTTACACAAACGTGTATGTTGACGCTGCGCCACGATAAAACTGGCGTTGTTGGCCAAACCCCACTCTGGGCGCAGTTGTGCCCAATCGTAGCTGCGCTGGAAAATGCCTTTTTGGATATTTCGGTCAATAGCTAATCGGCCAGCTCGTTCTTGCCTAGCGATTGCCGAGGCTTGGGTTAGCCACTGCTGTTGCTCGTGTGGCAGAGCACGCAGAACACTGAGAATGTTGAGTTCGTCGGTAGTGGTATTGTGTAAGGCGGCAACAAATTGGGTCGCGTCTGGGATATCAATGCCCTTGTCTCGTATACCGAGGCGTACTGCCTGATCATTAAGCATGTCGGCCAAAATACGCACATTCACTTCGCCTGTTTGCCCACAACAGGCACCACAGTCTAACGCCGCCTGCATGTGATTGTTGCAACTTTGGCTACCATGTCCCACTAGCAAAACATTGGGGGCAAAATTTGTGTTTAAACCCATGGCTACCAGCACACTGTTGCAGATTTCCACCTGCTCTTCGGTGCTAATCGGCTGCCCCGCCTTGCACAACTGCCAACTGGCGTGGTTGAGGGAGTGATTCACTGCGTGTTTGGGTTTGGCGGCAAACCAGGTATTTTTGATTAACTTTAAACCATAGAACCAGCCACCCGCTTCAACGGCGTTAAAGGTGGACAAACTTGACCCTGCAAACGCTTCCCAAGACAGCGCCAAATTTCGTTTGGTTGGACTAACAGGAGCGCTTTGTTTGAGTTGTAAAGACGGTGATAACAAACCCGGCAACTGCGGGCGCTCGTAATGTCCCGTGGGTGAAAAAGCCAAGGGCAGGCCAAAAAAGCCAGCAAAACCCCTGGTTTCAATCAAGGGGTGTTGGCTTTCTAAGGCACGCCGATACACTTCAGAACGCACGTCTATGCAAAAAATGGCTTGCATCAGCGCTGTGTTGTGCTCAGCTTGTTGCGGCGGTTTGGCCGCGTTTTGCTCTCTCAGCGTGGTAAACAGACCCTGTTGATAGCTAATTTCGGCAGCACGTTGCCATAGCCAATCAAGGGCATGAGCATGTTTATCATGATCGATAAGCAGTGGCAGTACCACAAACTGGTGGTGCCAGCGCTGGATGAGTTCACGGTAACGCTCGGCTTCTTGCTGACAAATATATTGATAAAGCACCCATTCCCAGGCCATGCGGATAGCCAGTAGCTGCCACATTGGGTCGTTGTTGCCTGCTTCTTTGGGTTTTAACCAGCTTTGATGAGCCGCCCATGATGCCCAACCATTGATATCGAGCAACATCGCGTGGGCAAAGTCTTGTTGATAGCCTGCTGCCACTTCTAGGTCTTGTAAGGTCATGGCCAGGATCTGTTCGGGTTGTTTGGGGAGTTTGGCGAATACCTTGCTCAGTCCTGGGGCACCCATGACGATGGCAATACCATGATCGTGAATTACTTGTTCCCACCAATATTCATACAGACTTTGTTCGGCGTTTTCCCCTTGTTCTAGACGCAGGGCATAACTGGCAAGACTTTGTGATATTTGATGAATAATTTCATCGTGCCAACTAATTTGGCGCTGGGCATGGCGGCGCAAATCCAGCAAGCGACTGAAGGCCATAAAACCTTGTGATTTGTGCTCCACCTGCAGATGTTCCAACGCCTCTTGTTGAGTGGTAGCAAGGCCAGACTCTTGGATGGCTTGTGCTAGATGCGCCGGGGTTATCTGGCTCTGCCAGCGCTGCAAAAAATACGAACGCGGCATTAAACACTCTGCGCCCCCCAGCACCTTTAATTTAGCACTGACATCAGGCAAGGTTTGGCCATGCATTTTCCACCATGGGTTGACGGCAATCCAGTTTTCTAAGGGCCAGCTGGGTGAAATTTGCTCGCAGCCTTGACGTAAGCGTGCGCGCTGCTGTTCGCTCAATTCTGCTGGCTGAGTGGGTGTGTATTGCATTAGAGCATCTCCTGTGGGTAGAGCTTAGCGGATACGGGTTTTGCCTTGGGTAGCTTGGTTGGCCACATGGCTAAGGTGAGGCGTGTAGACCATTCATCTAAATAAAATCCGGCATATAACCAGCGGTAAAAACGTCGACTTTGTGGGTGCTTAGGGGCAACTCTGAGCAGGCAATACAGAGTGCCAAAGAGCAGGAAAAACACGCAGACTAAACTTAACTCCCACACTGATAAGTTGGCTTGTGGGGATTGATACAGCGAAAATAGGGCCTGCAACTGACCTGAATACAGGGCCAAAAATAACAGTGCACAAAGCGGAATACTCAGCCACCAGTGAGTAAAACGCATCAGATGATTAAACAGCGTAGTGAGGGCGAGCACATAGAGTATGGCCATTGCCATATGCAGCACATGCACTTGATGCCAAGCCACCACGACTAGCGAAGCTAAAACAAGACTGCCCACTACCTTGATGGCACTATTTGCCGATGACCTTGCCAATTTATGGCGTAGGTAATGGTCGACTTCGCTACTGGCATTTAAAAACGCATGGGCTTTATAAAGTGAATGGGCGAGTAGATGAAGCACCGCCAGTTCGTAATACCCCAAAGCACATTCCAATAACATGAAACCCATTTGTGCGCTGGTGGACCAGGCTAAACGCACTTTTACACTCACGCGGGTATGCATGACTAAAGCGGCGATAAGAGTACTTAAGCCGCTCCAAATCAATAATAACCATTTGGCTGGCTCGGCGATGCTGATCAGCGGCGCAAACAAAATAATCAAAAAGCCCCCGAGATTGACTATGCCAGCGTGTAACAGGGCAGATACCGGCGTGGGGGATTCAACCACTTGAATCAGCCAACCGTGAATGGGCAATTGGGCACATTTTATTAAAGCGGTAAGAACCAACAGGCCCGCGCTAATTTGTAATAACACAGGCAGCGGCATGGTTTGGTCGCCGGGAATTTGCGCCAGCCAGTCGCTGATCCAAGGGCTTTGCCAATGCAGGTAAAACAAGATAAAGGTGAGCCCGAGGCTGAATTCCGCGAAGCGGGCAAAAATGGATTTTTTGTGTGCAGCCAGAGCGGCTCTCGGGCGATTGGGAAATATCATTAACAAACGATGAAAACACAAGCTGATGGCAAGCCAAGCCAAGAAAAACACCAACATGTGGTTGCTGCTAATTACGCCCCATACGCTGAGTAAACTTAAACTAAACCAACGCTGAAAGTAGCGTGTGAGTATCAGCGCCAAAAAAGACACCAAGGGCAGCATCAATGCACTAAGCACTGAGGTATTGAACCACAGCATGGCGTGAGCATCGCTGCTTACTTGCAAAACGAGGTGGCCTAGCGACAGAAGCAAAGCCAAGCCGTAGCACCAGGCCATGTTTCGCCACTGTATGGAGCGTTCGGTGGGTATGGTTGCCAGCAAAAAGCTGCAGCCAACCAATACCAGCAAGGTCGTTAATATAGTTTGCATAAATTTGCGTCTTGGGTGAAAAGTGCGGGCAGTATGCAAAGCTATTTAAATTTCGTAAAATAGATAATAATTAACTATTTGTTCTTTTTAAGAGAATTATTAGTCGATTAAACTACCATCATTTATATTATTTTTGGCATGTTGCCCGCAGCGGTAATCTGACGCAATCGGCTCACGAACTGCATACCTCGCAATCGGCTTTATCCACTCAAATCAAACAGTTAGAACACAACATGGGGTGTACCTTGTTTGAACGTCAAGGGCGCCGCTTGCAGCTTACTCAAGCAGGGCAGCAAGCCTTGGTATTAGCTGATGATATTTTTTGAAGAACTTGAGGCCCTGCTCAAAGGAGAATGGCTTAATCCGGTACAACCTTTACGCATCGGTGCCATGTCGATCATGTCGCGAAATTTTGTCGAAGCCTTTATTTCACCCTTACTGCAACGTAAAAACGTGCAATTTACCTTGGTGTCAAAAGGTATCGGTAATTTGCTCAACGACCTATCAAACCATCAATTAGATGTGGTTTTGTCGAATGTGAATGTCGCGGTGGATGCGGGCAATTTATGGCAAGTGCAACTGTTAGCCCGCCAGCCCATTTCTATTGTTGGCCCAACAGACTTATTAGTGCATGACGAATTTCCCAAGGGTTTTGCGGATTTTCGCTGGGTTGTGCCCGGTAAACAGAGTGAGATCCGCGCAAGTTTTGATGCGTTTTGCAGCTATCATCAGTTTGAACCCGATATTCAAGCCGAAGTAGATGACATGGCGATGTTACGTTTGTTGGCGCGAGACAGTGGCGCGTTGGCGGTACTACCTAAGGTAGTAGTTAAAGACGAGATAACATCGGGTGTCATTAGTGAGTATTTACGCATACCCAAAGCCTATGAGCATTTTTATGCAATCACTGTAAAACGCAGTTTGCGGCACGTTGTGCTCGATGAGTTATTGACCGCGTCGATATTACGTTAAGCGGTTTAAGCCATCCATGGTGTTGCATACCAGCCCTACCATCCATGACAGGTCGTTCAGTCAGACGCTGCGGTGCAGCTAAACAAACTGATTTCACCCCAGAGGCGGTACCCGCCTTAGCAACCCATAAAGCAAAAAGCCCCAACGCACAACGTTGAGGCTTTTTACTTTATCATGGTGCCCAGAGGCGGAATCGAACCACCGACACGGGGATTTTCAATCCCCTGCTCTACCGACTGAGCTATCTGGGCTAAAACTTTTCGACTTAGGTTAGGGCGTTAAGCACTTGGCCTGTGGCGTCGTGGGTGCGTATTAAACGGATTCTGTAGATTTAAGTCAACTATTTTGTCGCAAATATTTCGTTTTGCGATGCGATTGCTGCAAAAACCGTCAATTTTCCGAGGTTAAGTGCCAATCTGACTAATCAGACGGGCACTTTACTTGGATTTTAAGGGCACGTAGCCTTCTACTTCTATGTCTTTACCGGCAAATAGAAAATCTTGCATCGCCCCTTCAAGAAACTGACGGTGTTCAACATTCATCATATTGAGCTTTTTTTCATTGATCAGCATGATTTGTTTTTTCTGCCATAAGGTCCAGGCTTCTTTGCTGATATTGTCAAAAATACGTTTACCCAACTCACCAGGATAAAGCTGAAAATCTAAGCCTTCGGCATCCTTTTTCAGGTATTCGCAAAAAACGGTTCTACTCATGTTATTTCCTTCATTCATTCACTGACTGTTGTGGGCGAGTTTAGCAAAGATGTTTGCTGGCGTCGTGGCACAATCGCTGCTGCATCGGACTGTGGTTATTGGCTTTGCTTAAACAGCATTGAGGCTGCTGAGAATTTGTATGGTGGGTACGGCCAAACCGACCTCAGCTGGTTGCTTTAGGTTGTACCAAAGTTGCTGATTTTCTTGCACGCCATTGTAGTTAGGGGCCTCAGCCAGGAGCAATTGCACAGGTTGGATGTCTAGGTGAAAATGGCTGAAGGTATGCCGAAAGGGCAGCAAAAAATGTGGGCTAAACTCGCTGAACCCTAAGGCTTCACTTTGTGTTTGCAGCTGGTGGAGCTGATCAATTTGATAAAATCCCCACAAGCCTCCCCAAATGCCACTGGCCGGACGTTTAAACAACAAAACGTGTTGTTGCCAACTTGGGATCAGCATAATGGTGCTGCGCACCGGAATAGTTTTTTTGGCTTTTTTGGCGGGAAATTCAGCGACGCGATTTTGCAGGTAGGCCTGACAATCATCAGCAACTGGACACGCATGGCAGCGCGGTGAACTGCGGGTGCACAAGGTAGCCCCCATATCCATCATCGCCTGATTATAATCCCCAGTGTGTACCTTTGGTGTGTATTGGTCGGCTAAAGCCCACAGTTGGTTTTCCATTTTTTTATCACCGGGCCAGCCAGAAATCGCGGCATGACGCGCCAGCACGCGTTTCACATTGCCATCTAAAATGCTATGCCCCTGATTGCCAGCCAAAGAGAGAATAGCGGCGGCGGTGGAGCGCCCAATACCCGGCAGGGCAATCACCGCGTCGATGTCAGTGGGAAATTCGCCGGCGTGTTGGCGCATGATTTGTTGCGCAGCACGCTGTAAATTGCGGGCGCGAGCGTAATAACCAAGGCCAGTCCAATGATGTAATACCTCATCTTGTGCTGCGTTAGCAAGACTGCTGATATCCGGAAAACGCTGCATAAAACGTTGATAGTAGCCAATCACCGTAGTGACTTGAGTTTGTTGCAGCATAATTTCTGACACCCACACTGAGTAGGCACTTTTGTGCTGTTGCCACGGTAAATCTTTGCGACCATGCTGGGCAAACCAGGCAAGGATGCGTTCTGCGAAAGAGGGGGTGGAACTTGATTTATTAGCTGACACAATAATACTTTTTTGCTTCTGAGGCTGGATTGCTGATAATACCCTATCCTGAGTATTTTGGTTTACTGCGAATTGATGTGAATACCCCAATAACCCCCCTGCGTGTTGACGACCTCTTGGCTATTAAACAGCCAGTGATATTTTTCCCTGGTACCCACTGCGACGAACGGGTATTCATGCCAATTTGGTCGTTGTTGCAGTTAGAAGAGCGTGCCTATGTGCCGTTGCAGTGGGCCGATACCTTGGCGCAAATGATGGCCTTAAGCCGAGATCGTTTGGCGTATTTTGACCAGCCGGTGCATCTTGTGGGGTTTTCGATGGGGGGGTATATTGCGGCGCTGCTTGCAGTGGAACAGCCTGCCAAAATTGCATCGTTGACACTCATTGGCAGCAGTGCGCAGCTCTTGCCAGAAGCTGAGTTACAACAACGCCACTTGCTCCTCACAGCAATTAAACAGGGTAAGTTTAAGGCCGTGAGTTCGACGCAAATTGCCACGATGTTCCATGCCAATAATCAAAACAACAGCGCACTTATCGATGTGGTCAAGGCGATGACGGCAGACTTGGGCTTATCAACTCTGAACAATCAAATGACGGCAACAACTCAGCGACAAAATCTCCTGAAATCATTGGCTGAAGCAGAATTTCACGTACATTTTGTGGCAGGGCAAGTAGACCATCTCGTGTCGGCCCATACGTTAAATAATGCTCAACAGCAGCTCAGAAACAGCACGGTTAAGTTGATTGATCAAGCTGGACACATGCTGCCATTGGAGCAACCCCTTGCTTTGGCAGAGTATCTTAGTCAAAAGTTGAGCTAGAATGACTTGCAATTGCCTTGGCTCACCGGATAATGCGCGGCCAATGTTTTTGCCATCCAAGATTTTGTAAAAAGAGTACGCATCATGAGTCAGTTTAAATCCGAACAAGAAGCCGCCGAATCAGGTGTTTACATCCGAAAAATTCAGAGCTTTGTGAAGCGCGAAGGGCGTTTAACCTCTGGTCAGGCAAAAGCCATCGAGCAATATTGGCCTGTTATGGGTTTAGCGCACAGCCAAGGCATGCTGAATTTTGTCGACGTATTTCAACGTTCAGCGCCAGTTGTTTTGGAAATTGGCTTTGGTATGGGCAAGTCACTGGTGGCCATGGCCAAAGCAGAAAGTGACAAAGACTTTATCGGTATTGAAGTACACCGGCCCGGTGTTGGTGCCTGTTTGGCAGAAGCTGCCCACGAGGATGTGAGCAATTTACGGCTGTATGAACATGATGCAGTGGCGGTATTGGCTGATTGCATTGCTGATAACAGCTTAAGTAGGGTGCAGTTATTCTTCCCTGATCCTTGGCACAAAACTCGCCATCACAAACGTCGTATTGTACAGAGTGAGTTTGTGCAAAAACTGCGGGGGAAATTGACCGTAGGCGGTGTGTTTCACATGGCCACTGATTGGCAAAATTATGCCGAGCACATGTTAGAAGTGATGTCTCATGCCCAAGGTTTTCGCAATCTGTCGGCGAGCCAAGACTATGTGCCACGGCCAGAGCAACGACCTCTTACTAAGTTTGAACAGCGCGGTCATCGCCTTGGTCATGGGGTTTGGGATTTAATGTTTGAGAAGGTCGAATAATGTTATCGCCAGCCAGCCAACTATTGGCCAGAAGCAGTGAGTTGTTTGAAAGTGGGCGTTGGTTATTGGTTAACCCCACCGATGCTTATATTAGCCAGCACTTTGCTCATGCTGATATTCAGGTTTTTCATCAGTTTTATGATATTTATCAGCAAAGTCAGCAAGTTGGGTTAACTCAGCAGCATGTTTTTGCCGCGAGTTACCCCACTAACAAGACGTTTGATGGGGCCGTGGTTTACATGCCCAAAGCCAAAGAACATGCGCGCATGTTGCTGGCAAACGTGGCGGCCTGTTTAAAACCAGGAGCCAACTTGTTGTTAGTGGGCGAAAACAAAAGCGGGGTAAAAAGCGCCGTTAAGTTGTTAGAGCAGTACTGCCAGCAGGTGAACAAAATTGATTCTGCGCGACATTGTGCCTTGTATGGCGGACAACTAGACCAAACTGTTGCGCCCTTTAATATTGAGCAATGGCAAAAAGTGCAAAAAATTCAAATCGCTGATTTGTCTTACACCTTGTGCTCACTGCCTGGTGTGTTCAGTCATGGCGAAGTGGATATCGGCACACGTCAATTGCTCGAAAATTTGCCACGTTATCACGCGGGGCGCTGCCTAGACTTTGGCTGCGGTGCAGGGGTGATTGGTTGTTTTGTGGTCTTGAAAAATCCACAAGCCCAAGTAGTGATGAGTGATATCTCGGCATTAGCTTTGTATTGTGCCGAAAAAAGTGCGGCCTTAAACAAGGTGCAAGTTAGCGTACAACCTTCTAATGGTTTAAGTGCATTAAGCGGTAAATTCACGACGATACTGACTAATCCGCCTTTTCACACCGGCATTCAAACTGACTACACGGTCACCGAAAATTTTATAGCGGGCATCAAAAGCGTGTTGACCTCTGAAGGCAGTTTACTGTTAGTGGCCAATCAATTTTTGCGCTACGCAGAATTACTGGAAAAGCGCTTTAAGTCTGTGCACTTGATCAGTCAATCGACAAAATTCAGTGTTTATCAGTGTGCAGCTTGTCGTTAGTATAAAGACAATATAGTTTGTTGTGCCCTGTGGTTTGACTAAACCAAGGCAAAATGAAGGATGCTAATGAAAATTTTATTCGTTGTATCAGAAGTAGAAGACTTAGTGAAAACCGGCGGTTTGGCTGATGTTGGCAAAGCGCTGCCCTTGGCCTTACATGCCTTGGGACACGAAGTACTGATTGTCATGCCTTACTACCAAATTTTGGCTGATAAATTCTCAGCGCCAACATTAGGTGATCAACAAACCTTATTCGCTTACCAACAGCCTTATCATTTTACTGTGCGAGAAATGTCACTTGAAAAACTGCGGGTTTTAGCTGTCGATCACACGGGGTTCTTTGGCCGCAAGGGTTTGTATTCAGACGATTATCATGCCTACCCTGACAACGCTGAACGTTTTGCATTTTTTGCGCATGCGGCGTTAAAAACGGCGCAAAGTGTCGATTTTCAGGCTGATATTGTGCATTGCAATGACTGGCATACAGCCCTGACTCCCTACTTTATGCACATAGATGACAGTGGTTTTTTTGCCAACAGTAAATCGATTTTCACCATCCACAATGGCGCCTATCAGGGCACCCAGCGTTTTACCGACATCCCATATTTGCAACCTCATCACCAGTTGCAGCATCAATTAGATGGAGACGCTTTGAATTTTGTGCGCATGGGTATTCGCTACGCCGACAAGATCAATGCGGTGAGCCCAAATTATGCCCAAGAGCTGCTATCCCCTCTTGGTTCTCATGACTTGTACGCCGAGTTTCAACGTCGCCAATATGATGTAAGTGGCATTCTTAACGGATGTGATTACAGTCAGTGGGACCCCATTTCTGATCCGCATATCGCTGCGCAGTTCAGCCTAGATAAGTTCTCGGGCAAGGCTTTATGTAAGACCCAACTGCAGAATGAGATGGGCCTCAATCAAAGTGCCAATACCCCAGTAATCGGTATGGTATGTCGCTTAACAGAGCAGAAAGGCTTTGGTTTTATTTTGCCGATGTTGGAACGTGCCCTTAAGCATAAAGTTCAAATAGTCATTATCGGTACAGGTGATCCTGCCATCAGTGACATGTTGCATGCACTCGCCAAGCGTTACCCAGATAAACTCGTATTTCAGCAAGACTTTAGTGTGGTTAAGGCCCACATGATTGAAGCGGGCAGTGATTTCTTTTTGATGCCGTCATTATTTGAGCCCTGTGGCTTGAATCAAATGTACAGTCTTGCCTATGGCACCTTGCCCATTGTGCGAGCCGTAGGTGGTCTAAAAGATACCGTCATCGATGTTCATGCTCAGCCCGAGCAAGGCACTGGCTTTGTTTTTACTGAACCAAGTGCCGAAGCACTACTGGCATGTGTTGTACGCGCTTTGTTGTTTTATCATGAATATCCTGACGATTTTTTACTGACCCAAAAACGAGGTATGGCCACCCGCTTCACTTGGCAAGATGCAGCCTTGCAATATCAAGGGTTATATCAACAGGCGTTAGCATAAATAGATGAAACGCTTGATCAACAGTTTCGGCTTAGTCCTTTTTGCCAGCGCTCAGGTGGCTGCAGCGGTGCCAGCAGAATGTATTCAATTGCCCAGTCGGCAGCAGAGTTGCCCACATTTATTGTATAAAAAATCGGCCCTAGCAATCACAAAACTTGGTGTTCAGCCGAATGATATGATTTGTATTTGCCTAAGTGATATGGCTATAGTGCTTACTGAGTCTACAAGACCAGAAGCGCAATTAGACAAACTCAAAGCCTTACAGCAGTTGCAACAAGCTTTTGCCTTAGACGAAAAACAAATAAGAGCCTTGGTGCGCTACTAGGATGTTTAGTATTTATCCTTATTGTCATGGCAAACAGCGTGCAAAGCTTAAAGTCGCATCGACAGTGCATTTAGTCATTAGTAAGGATAGTGTTTAGGCATGGCCAATACTGCAAAATTTTTGTCCATCAAAAGTCTTATTATTTGGGTGGTGATGACTATTACCTCCTTATCGTTAATCGTCGCATCTGGCATCAACCTTTTTTCGCAAATAGATTCCTACGAACGTGCACTGACCAGCAACGTTAACACCATTGCTGAATTGGTTGGGGGCAGCGCTAAACCTTATTTGTTGGCGGGTCAAACAGATGAATTAGATGCCGGACTGAAAGTGGTGAAAGCCGCAGATTTTGTCGAAAATGTGCAGGTGTATACCCTGCAAGGTGACAAATTAGTATTTTTTGCCAGTTATAACAAAGACGGCATTGCGCTGGTAAAACTAAAGTACGAGCAGGTAGATGAGCTTCGTGAAGTCAAAATTACTGACGATGTGGTTGAGATTATTCGGCCCATCGTGAATGAAGATACAACAGTGGGCTATGTGTATTTACGTGCATCAGCCGAAACGCTGCAAAGCGAAATTGCTTACTCAATTTTGTTAACCGTGGTGGTGTTAATGCTGTGTTTGGGCATCTGTTTTTTCCTCACCTTAAAACTACAAAAGGCCATTACTGCCCCCATCGAATCCATGGTGTTATTAGTTCAGCGAATTACCCGACAAAAAGACTTTTCAAATCGAGCCGAACCCAATGGTATTCGCGAGCTCGACATTTTGGGTGAAGCATTTAACGGTATGTTAGAGCGTACCCAAGACCATATGCAGCGCCAAGCCGATGCTGAGCAAGAATACCGTAGCCTCAATTCGAGCCTCGAAGAAAAAGTCAATCAACGTACCTTGGCGTTAAAAGAGGCCAATGGCGAGCTGATTCAAACTTTGGAAAAACTCCATCAGTTTCAACGGCAAATGGTGCAAAACGAAAAAATGGCTTCGTTAGGGGACATGGTTGCCGGCGTGGCGCATGAAGTTAATACCCCCATCGGCTTAGGTGTGACCGCATCCACCATGATGCTCGACCGCTTGAGTGATTTACGTAAAGGGTTTGAAGACAAAACGCTTAAAGCCAGTGCCTTAGCTAAATTTATCAATGAAAGCGAAGAAAACCTGAATATCATTTACCGCAACCTTAATCGTGCTGCTGAGTTAATTTCAAGCTTCAAACAAGTTGCCGTGGATCAGAGTTCCGAAAACAACCGAGTATTCTCGTTTGCTAAATTGATGGAAGAAATATTACTGTCAATGCGGCCTAAACTAAAACGGGTTAATCACGACATTCATGTGCATTGCGCTAACGATCTTTATGTTGAATCCAAAGCTGGGCCAATTAATCAGATTATGATTAATTTGATCATGAACTCCATTATTCATGGTTTTGAGTTTATGGATAAAGGCACCATCGATATTCATATCCAACTCATCGACGATAAAAAAATCAATATCATCTTCAAGGACAATGGCAAAGGTTTGCCTGAACAGCTGCGTAAGCGGATTTTTGATCCCTTTGTCACCACCAAACGTGGTCAGGGTGGAAGCGGGTTGGGCATGCATTTAGTTTACAACTTGGTTACGCAAGCGCTGAATGGCTCAATTTCACTGCACAGTGAAAAAGGCAAAGGGGTGGAGTTCAATATTATTTTTCCGGTGAAGAAAGTGGATGCAGCAAGTGTTGAACGTTTGGGGGCGTTTTAGTTGTCACCCAGCACTGTGCAGGCCTGCTAGCTTGCACAAAAAAGTCGTTTGCAATCGAATTCAGTGATCAGACATAGATATATTTAATTTAAACTAGATAAAACCCTGATTTTTAGATATTTTCTGATAAACTTTTAGGCAAAACTTAACACGGCGCTAAATCATGCAGACTCCCAATATACTCATTGTTGAAGATGAAGTTGTTACCCGCACCACCCTCAAGAGCCTATTTGAGGCCGAAGGGTACAATGTATTTGAAGCTGAAAACGGCGAGCAAATGCATGATTTTTTTGAAAACAACACCATTAACCTGGTGATCATGGACATTAACTTACCGGGTAAAAACGGTTTGATTTTGGCTCGTGAGGTACGTGGTCGTAAAAATATTGGTTTGATTTTCTTAACGGGTCGCGACAATGATGTTGATCGCATTTTGGGTTTAGAAATCGGTGCCGACGATTACTTAACCAAACCCTTTAATCCTCGTGAATTGACCATCCGTGCCCGTAACTTATTAGCGCGTACCAGCAATAGTAATGAAGACGACGATTTACCTAGCCGCGTGAGTTTTAATGGTTGGATCCTTGATGGTGACAGCCGTAGCCTGATTTCACCGAGCAGTAATGAATTTCGTCTGCCGCGCAGTGAATTTCGCGCCCTGCATTTATTTTTAAGTAACCCAGGCAAAATTCTCACCCGTGAACAACTTATCATGGAAATGACCGGTCGCGAGTTGCGTCCCAATGACCGCACCGTTGACGTGACCATCCGCCGCATCCGTAAGCACTTTGAGTCAGAAGTTAATGCCGATGACTTGATCGTCACCATTCATGGCGAAGGCTACCGCTTCTGCGGTGCAGTGGACGCCTGAGATCATAAATATTTTGTCATAAAAAGCAGCTTCGGCTGCTTTTTTTGTATTCCTTCACGTTTTTCCAGATATTAAGTTTTATTTAAGATTCGCCCTGTAGGCTCACCTCATAATCCGTGTATTAGGTCTAAAATGTGAGAGTGTTTCCAGTCGTAGTTATGTTGTTGTGTAGTGTGGTGCTGACCACCAGCGTCGCAGCCGAATCTGTTCCTGCGAGCCTGGCTCCGAATTTTGCTTTGAACGCCCCGTCGCTGCCAGCCACGCTGGCCGACTTAAAGGGCAAAGTAGTTTATGTGGATTTCTGGGCGAGTTGGTGCAAGCCCTGTCGCAAGTCTTTTCCTTGGATGAATGCCATGCAAGAAAAATTTGCAGGAGAACTCCAGGTTATCGCCATTAATTTAGACAGTGAGCAGCACTTAGCTACCGAGTTTCTGCATAAAGTGCCCGCCAGTATGCCCATTGTTTATGACCCAGAAGGCGTCATTGCCAAACAATATCAACTTTTAGGCATGCCTAGCAGTTACCTCATCGATAAAAAAGGCCAAGTACGTTTTGCCCACAAAGGATTTTTTACCGAACGAAGCAGCCAATATGAACAAGAAATTCTCGCCTTAATACAAGAGTCGGAGTAAGCCAAAATGAAAAAAACCATCATGAAATTCGCTGTGCTGTTGTTGGCCATTCAAGCCATCGGCTGCGCCAGTTTGGGGGTTGAACCGTGGGAGCGTGATTTATTAGCCAAAGATGAAATGGCCCTCGATGCCGAAGGGAATGACTTGGGCCTTGATGATCACATTTATTTCAGTAAAGAAGGTACCAGCGGTGGTAGAGCTTTTGCGGGTGGAGGTTGTGGATGCAACTAACTAAGCTGACAAATTTGCACACCAACAAAGTGCCAAATATTTCAGCCGCCCTCGCAGCGGCTACGTGTGCATTGCTGGGTACTTTACCTGCTCAGGCTGCAGGCCCCTTAGAAGATTGGAAGATAGATACCTCGTTAATGTATTACGGTGAAACAGACCGAGTCAGTGCCATTGAAACGGTAATTAACGCTGAAAAAGATTTTGGTGATGAACATATTTTTGTGGGTAAGTTTGTTGTTGATGCGTTAACCGGCGCGTCGGCAACAGGTGCAGTTGCCCAGTCTACCGTGCAAACCGTTAGTCGTCCCTCGGGTGCTGGCACTTATCAGATTGCTGCGGGAGATACGCCACTTGACGACACTTTTAAAGATACACGCGTGCAAGTCAGTGGACAGTGGACGCAACCCTGGTCAGACAATAGCCGCTTAAGTTCTGGTGCGCAGATATCTGCTGAACATGACTACTTTTCTGCCGGGATCAACAGTTCCTATGCTTATGATTTATTTAATAAAAATACGACTTTGTCGGCAGGCCTTGCCTTATCTTATGACATCATCAAACCTGAAGGGGGAATTCCCCTGCCGTTTGGCCTAAAGTCATACTCGGCAGGTCCTGGAGAGGATGATGTTGGTGATGACGACGCTTATGAAAATGACGACGACGATGGTATTGATGCTAGACGCGCAGACAACGACAATAAAACCACGGTTGATCTCTTATTTGGCTTAACGCAGGTCATTAATCGGCGCATGTTAATGCAGTTTAACCTCGGTTATTCAATGGTTGATGGTTATTCAACTGACCCTTATAAAGTATTGAGTGTCGTGAACGGTCTTGGTCTTACTCAGCAATTACTTTATGAAAATCGTCCCGATAAACGGGCTAAAACCTTTGCGTTTTGGCAAACCAAGTATGCCCTGAATAATGGCGTCGCTGATATTTCCTATCGCTACGCAAGCGACGACTGGGATGTGAATTCACATACCATTGATTCGCGCTTACGCATAAATGTGGGTGACAACAGTTATATTCAGCCACACCTGCGTTACTACCAACAAAGTGCCGCCAACTTTTATCAACCGTTTTTAATCGAGGGACAAAGTTTACCTGAGTTTGCCACCGCCGATTATCGCTTAGGTGAGATGACAGCGTATACCATTGGCCTTAAATACGGCACGCAAGTGAATGATGGTGACGAACTGTCATTCCGTCTTGAATACTATCAGCAAAGTCCCAAAAATGCGGGTTTTGCAGAGCCTGGTAGCCTACAAAACTTGGATTTGTATCCCAGTATCAAGGCGGTGATTGCACAAGTGAACTATCGCTTTTAAGCTGGTAAAAAATCTGAAAGGGAAAGCTGAGTTTTGTCGTCACTTGATTCACCCAAGCACTATGTTATTGAGCAGCGAAACGACCACATCTGTGGTCGTTTCCAGGCAATGGCGAGTCCCTGCGAAATATTGATTGATACGCAAGATCTGCATTTGGCTGAACACCTCACGGCGTTGGCGTATGCGGAAGCCAAGCGCATAGAATACAAATACAGTCGTTACATTGCCGGCAATCCTGTGGATGTTATCAATCGCAGTCAGGGGACGCCTGTTGGTATTGATGAGGAAACGTGGCGTTTATTACAATTTGCGCAAACGTGTTTTGAACTGAGTGACGGCATGTTTGATATCAGCTCTGGTGTATTGCGCCGTGCATGGCGCTTTGATGGCTCTGATAAACTCCCTTCTGCGCAACTCGTTGCACAGTTGTTACCTTTAGTTGGCTGGCAAAAAGTGCGTTTTGATGCCAGCAGTATTACCTTACCCACTGGTATGGAATTGGATTTTGGTGGGATTGGAAAAGAGTACGCGGTGGATTGCGTGGCCAAGTTGCTGACGCAAAACACAGTGGATACCTCAGTTGTGGTCAATTTTGGTGGCGATATTCAAGTCACACAGCCGCGTCAACATGGGCAACGCTGGCAGATCGGCATCGAAAGTTTACAAGGCTATCAGTACATTGCAAAGTTGCTGAGCATCCACAGTGGTGGGCTCGCTACCAGCGGTGATGCCCGCCGTTATTTGTTAAAAGACGGGGTGCGTTACAGCCACATCTTAAATCCCAAGACCGGTTACCCTGTGCGCGATGCGCCACGCTCTATCACGGTAGCCGCCGATCATTGTGTGCAAGCCGGTCTACTGGCAACCCTCGCTTTGTTGCAAGGGGCGGCAGCCGAAGACTTTCTCGCCAAGCAACATGTCAAATATTGGAGTTTCCGCCACACCGATCACCATGCACAGTAAATTTTGTGATCAGTCCATGACTAAGGTCAACGCAGAGTCGTTGTCTTTTCGATGGGTGATGTCAAAGGTTTTAGTGCGGTTACCCACACTGACTTGGATCTGATAATCACCATAAAAACCTCGCACGGAGTATTTCCCTGTGGCATCACTGACACCAGAAAAATCATTCCACCACGTTTGGTAGATCAAAGTTTGCCAAGCCTCAGCATTGGGTTTGGCTTGCCAGTTTTGCCTGAACATGGCCCCTTGCGGCAACCAAATTTGACCTTCCCAAAAGCCCCACAATTGCACGCCAACTGTTGCTGGATGACTGAAAAATAAGGTTAAGAAATCACGGGTATAGTCGGCTTGGAGAGTTTCATCGAGGGTATTAATGTCGAATTCAGTGGCGCGGATCGCTAGCTCTGGAAAGGCCTGATGATAGCGTTCCAACAAGAGATAGAGTCTGTCGATGTCAGTGAGAATTTCACTGAAATGGCTTTGCAAACCAATGCCGGTAATGGGTGCTTGGTTGTCGACTAAATATTGGATGGTATCTTGATAATGTTGTTGATGTGCAGTGTTACGCCCACCGCCGCTTAAGATGGAGTAATCATTGATAAACAAGCCATGACTTGGCAGTGTGTTGCGCGCCTGGGCAAACCAGTCAAGCATTACCTGGTTACCAAACGCGTCCATCAGGTAATGGTTGTCATAAGGTTCGTTTAACACATCCCATTCATTCACCACTGCTTGCGTGGCTTGGCCAATGTCTGCAATATGATCAAGCACAACTTGTTTTACGGCGGGGTTGGCGGCAGCGGGATCGGTGGGCAAGTAGCCTTGCACTAATTGTGGCAGGTTGCGCTTTGATGGCCATACCATGACATGACCACGGGTGTAATAGTTGTGCTCTTGCAACCAAGCCAGGGCCTCAATGGTTTGCTGTTGATTAAACTGCTCACCCCATTCCCCAATCCATGGCCCCCATTTTAAATCATTTTCAGTGCCCGACTGATTGAAATAATCGAGTAGTACCTGGCGATAATTATCGCCATTTGTTGATTGCTCAAGTAAGCGTTGCGCGTGGATCACACTGCCAAAATGATAAGCATGACGTTTAAAGTTAATCTGTAGATTGGCATCTTTGATCGCTTGGCCGTTGGCCTCTTTCACCATCAACTGCAATTCGCCTTTTCGATATTGTTCAATTCGTGCATCCGCTGCTGCGCGCCAACTCGCATCGGCTTCACGACCACCATAACTCAAGGCTGTTTTGGGTAAACTAGCCAAGCTGCGTGTTTGCCCATAACTGATCACTTCAATGCCGCCAATTTGAATGGTTTGTGCCTTGTCGCCACTGCCTAGACCTAATTTCAATTGCAGTTGCCCCGACGCAAAGCTTTGCCCTACTTTGACGGGAATAAAATACTCTTGCCACTCACTGTCGCTGCTTATTTCTCGCACCACATATTTTTCATAGTCAGGGCCTGGCCCCTCCATAAATACGGTGGCAAAACCTGCACCTGTCTCATACTGGGTGGCGGTTGTGCGTAAAAATACATGAATCAACAACACATCGTTGGTCGAGACGGCCGCATTTAAAGGAAATACCGCCTGACCTTGCCAAAATTCCCCCTGAGGGCGGCGAATTTCAATGTCTAAGGCTTGATTGAATTCGCCATGTTCAGCACTGACCACTTGTATCGATATATCACCCGCATTGGCGTACAACGTTGGTGCGAGTGCTTGGCTTGGGCTTAGTAGTGCTGTGCCACCAGCAGGGATGGGCGAAGATTCTGGCGGTGGCGGTGGCGGTGGCGGTGGCGATGCAGGCGGTGTTATTGGTCCTGAACTGATGGGCTCATTTGCTCCGCCAGAGCTGCCACAACCAGAGACTACTATCAGGCAGGCGAGGAGAAGACACTGGTTAACAAGGGTACTGAATGTCATGATTTTCTCTAAAGTTGAGGCTACATGGCGTATTAGAAAACAGCGTACCGAGAAAAACCATTGGCGATTTTGCTATGTCAATTACGATATAAAGTTTTAATTAAATGAAAACCGAATTGGGTTTTGACTGGCCCATGTACTTCTAAAATGGGCTTTTTAAAAACCACTTGATCAAAGGCTCGCACCATTTGTCCGGGGCGAAACTCCCCGAGGTCTCCCCCTTTTTTGCCAGACGGACAAATTGAGTACTTCTTGGCAAGCGCTTGAAAATTTGCACCTTTGGCTAACATGGCCTTAATTTTTTCCGCTTCATCTTGAGTTTTGACCAGGATATGGCAGGCACTGGCTTTCATCGTTTTACTTCCTCTTTTACCACGCTTGGCTATGACGGGCTTCACAATTGACTATCTTACAGGATTAGCGGCTAACACAAAAAAGCTTCAGGCATCCGGGCTATTGGCACTGCACGATACGTGTACACGACCTTGTGTTACAGAATGTTAAATAGTATTATTTATATTATAAATAATGCGTCGATAATAGCTGAGTAAATTTGTTCAGTGCATACGCGGTCGAGGTTTGGCAATGAATCTATTAGAAATTACCCATAGACGTAAAAATCCCCTCAGTGGAGATTGGGTATTGGTGTCGCCCCATCGGAATAATCGCCCATGGCTAGGGGCAACCGAGGCAGTGAGTGAGCATCAACTACCTGCACATGATCCAAGTTGTCCATTGTGTCCACGCAATGTGCGCGCCAATGGCGAAGCCAATCCCGATTATGCAACAACCCACGTATTTACTAATGATTTTGGTGCCTTAACACCGGCCACCAGTGAACATTCTGCTGATTATGCAGCACCGAGCAGTTTATTTACTGCAGAGCAGGCTAATGGCGAGTGTCGTGTTATCTGTTTTTCGCCACAACACAACCTCACTCTGCCTGAGTTATCGCATTCAGCCTTAGTGGCAGTGGTTAACACCTGGCAGCAGCACTACGTGGAATTAGCGGCGCAATATCGCTGTGTGCAAGTTTTTGAAAATAAAGGCGCTATCATGGGTTGCTCTCAGCCACATCCTCACGGCCAAGTGTGGGCGCATCCACATTTATCCAGTGAAATTGATCAGGAAGATCAGCAGCAATTGGCCTATTTTCAAGCCCATGGGCGGGCTTTATTGGCCGACTATGTGGTGCAAGAGCAACAAGCCAAACAGCGCATTGTATTTGAAAATGCCCACTGGCTAGTGGTGGTTCCTTTTTGGGCGGCGTGGCCCTTCGAAACCTTGGTGCTGAGCAAAGATGACGTGCAACATTTTGGGCAATTGCAGCAGGGGCAAATGGAAGCGTTAGCAGAAGCGCTGAGTGTAATTACTACCAAATATGACAATGTATTTAATTGCAGTTTTCCGTACTCGATGGGCTGGCACAACGCGCCAAGTAACCACAATGGAGATACAGACAGCAAGCAACATTGGCGTTTGCACGGTCATTTTTACCCACCCTTGTTGCGTTCGGCAACGGTGAAGAAACACATGGTTGGCTATGAAATGTTAGCTGAAAGCCAACGTGACCTCAGTGCCGAAACCGCCGCGAAAATCTTAATTGCCGCCAGCCACACCCATTATAAAGCAGGATAATTTCATGTCGCACACAGCACTCCAACAACAATTTTTAGCTTTTTATGGTGAGCCAGCTCAGGGTATTGCCGCTGCACCGGGGCGAGTTAATTTGATTGGCGAATTTACTGATTATAATGACGGGTTTGTGTTTCCTTGTTCCCTAGAGTTTCGTACCAAAGTGTTATTTCGCACCCGCAGCGATAATCAAGTGGTGGTGCGGTCGCTGAGCTATCCCAATGAGCTAGAGCAATTTGCTATCAACAGTGAAATTGTAGAAGGCAAGTCGCACTGGGGTAACTACATTCGTGCGGTGGCTTATGTATTGCAGCGCGCTGGGCATCAATTAAAAGGAGTGGATTTATTAATTGATAGCGATGTGCCGCAGGGCAGTGGTTTGTCGTCTTCGGCGGCCCTTGAGGTGGCGATTGGTGGCATGTTTAATCATGTGGCAGATTTGGGTTTATCGGTTGAACGCATCGCCTTATTTGGCCAAGAAGCTGAAAATGATTTCATGCATTGTAAGTGCGGCATTATGGACCAGCTTATTTCGGCCAAAGGTCAGCTTGGCCATGCCCTGCTGATAGATTGCCAAGACTTAAGTACCAAAGCGGTGCAAATTCCCGATGATTTATGCCTGATTATCATCAACTCAAACTACCCACGAAAGCTAGTCGACAGTGAGTACAACCAACGACGAGTTGACTGTGAACAGGCTGCAAAAATAATGGGCGTGGTGAATTTGCGTCACGCTTCAGCTGAGCTACTTGCAGCATCTAAACCTCAGTTATCCGATACCCAATATCGCCGGGCTCACCATGTGATTACCGAAAATGAACGGGTTATTGCCGCAACAGACGCTTTGCAAAACAATGATATGGCGGCCTTGCGTCTGCTTATGACCGCGTCTCATCAAAGTTTAAAACATGATTTTGAAGTTACAGTGCCCGCCACAGATGGTTTAGTGGAAATTTGTAATGCAGTGTTAGGTGAACGTGGTGCAGTGAGGATGACAGGGGGCGGGTTTGGTGGCGCGATAGTGTGTTTATGCCGAACAGATGACGTTAATGTTGTTCAAGAGGCGGTAAAACAACACTACAGCAAACGCTTCAATCTGCAGGCCGATATTTATGTATGTTCAGCCGGAGCGGGTTTGCAGATTGAAATCTTTTAGCGCTCATGGCGCCGAACAAAGAACTACTGGTGGGGATAATCTGTCTGCCTTCTACTTTAATGTTTAAAGGAAATCTTATGTCAATGTTGCAACAAGTCAGTGCTTTGTCACGTTTTGCGCGTTTATTACTCTGCAGTAGTTTGGTTTTGATGGGCGCTCAGGTTAATGCAACTGATGCGCCTGAACAGCTTTATCCAGCGCTAACCAAGGAAGTATTACCTGAGTTGGCCAGTCGGGGGGCTTATGGTGTTGGAGTGCGAACCCTAAGTGTGGTTAATCCTCAACAATTCGACCCAAGCACGCAGCAAAATAAAGACCGCTCATTGACCCTTGAAGTCTGGTATCCCGCTGCCCTTGAGAGCAATGCGCCATTGAGTAGTTATGAAGATGAGACTCGCACAGGTATTAAATTTAGTATTCAAGCCAATGCAGTACGTGACGCTAAAATCAATGAGGGCGGTACTTATCCTCTGGTAGTCATGTCGCATGGCTACACAGGGTATCGCAGCATTATGTTTTATTTGGGGGAACACTTAGCCTCTCATGGCTATATTGTGGCCTCAATTGACCACACCGATTCCACTAATGCCGATGTGGACATGATAAATGCACCTTTTTCTGGTTTTGTCAGCACGCTGTTAAATCGCTCTCGCGACCAGCAATTTGTATTAGCGTATTTTCGCAGTCAAGCCAACTTTGCCAACACGTTTGTTGATACCCAGCATGCAGGGCTGGTTGGCTACTCTATGGGCGGGTTTGGCGCAGTCAATACCATTGGCGGCTGTTACGACTTCAATGCTGTGAACGCAGCAATGTTCACTGGAACAAGTGATCCCGCGCTGGTGCCTCAAGTACAACAACTGCTTAACAGTTGTGCTGGGGGGCAATATCAAGATATTAAAGTCGATCCTAGTTGGAAAGCCATGGTGGCTTTCGCGCCGTGGGGTGGCCAACATCAGTTGTTCAAGCCTGAGGCTATGGCCAAGATCACCACCCCCGTTTTGTATATTGCCGGTGATTTGGATGATGTTTCAGGTTACAGCGGCATCCAAAGTTTGTATGAGTTAACCGGCAGTGACAAATACATGCTCACCTATCACAACGCCCGCCACAATGTAGCGCCCCACCCAGCTCCCGCTGCGGCCAGTGGCAGTGAAATGGATCTGGGACATTATTATGAGCCGGCATGGTCGAGCCGTACCCTCAATGAAATCAATAAACACTTTGTATTGGCGATGTTTGATTGCCACGTGAAAGGTTTGGAAGAGCAGTGTCAGTTTTTAGACCTACCGGAAAATGGTGATCAGCGCCCAGTGGATGGTAAAGTCCCACCCCCTTGGTTGGGGTTTGACAATCGATTTTCAACTGGCATGAGTTGGCAGTCTTCAAAAGCAAAAAATACCCCGCAATAGTCTTGCAAAAATGGCGTAAATTCAAACGCTTACAGCTTTGTTAAGGTTTAGGGTCAAGGCCTTGTTGTAAGCGAAGATGCTCTCGTCAGGTTATTGTGGCGCAGGGCTTTCTCGCCAGCCTAAACCAGTGCAAGTTCAGCTTCAGTAGTGTGTAATCCTGAATTGCTTTATATTGATGCCAGTCAGGCGAATCTTTAGGGCCTCATTTCAATGCAAGGAATAATCATGAAAACTGCTCGCTACTTGGGTTTACTCGTCGTCAGTACCTTCACTTTATCTGTCTGCTCTCTATCTGTTTGGGCCCAGTCACTGAAGGACACACCGCATGCTAAAAAAGCCCTTGAAATATACAAAACAGTGATAGAAATACCCACAGTAGCGGGACGTGGCAAAGTGCCAGAAATGGCGGCCTATCTTGCCTCTGAACTAAAGGCTGCGGGTTTTAGCGACGAAGATATTCGGATTATCCCCAGCGGTGAAACTGCTTCACTGGTGGTGCGTTACCCAGGGGATGGTTCAGCTAACAAACCGCCTATTTTATTGTTAGGTCATATGGATGTAGTGGAGGCTCTAGACAAAGACTGGGAACGTCCTCCATTTAAACTCACCCAAGACGATAAGTATTTTTATGGTCGTGGCACCATAGATAACAAGTTTGGCATTACGATGCTGACTGCTACCTTCATTCGTCTAAAAAAAGCCGGCTATGTGCCGAATCGCGATGTATTTCTTGCCTTTTCTGGGGATGAAGAGACAGGCATGGAAACCACAAAAATGTTGGCCTATCACACGCCAGAACTCGCCACCGCAGAATTTGCCCTGAACTCTGACGCAGGTGGTGGTGACCTCGATGAAAGCGGTCACGCCGTGGCTTATTTAGTGCAAGCGGCGGAAAAAACCTATGTAAGTTTTGAGTTAACCGTGCGCAACAAGGGCGGACACAGTTCGCGTCCGCGGGCAGACAATGCTATTTATGAATTGTCTGAGGCCCTCGGGCATATTAAGCAATATCACTTCCCGGTACGATACAGTGATATGACTCGCGCATTTTTTGCCACTTCTGGCAAACAAATGGGCGGCGAATTAGGGGCGGCGATGATGGCCTTTGCCGACAATCCAAACAACCAACAAGCTTCAGATCGTCTAGAGCAAGAATCATCTTTTGTTGGCACCACGCGCACTACTTGTGTTGCGACCATGCTAAGAGCGGGTCATGCCGAAAATGCTTTGCCCCAGTCAGCCACCGCCACGGTAAATTGTCGAATTTTCCCCGGGGTTAAGGTAAAAGAGGTAGAAGATACCCTGCGCAAAGTGGTTAAAAACGACAACATCGAATTTGTAATTTTAGGTGATGCAGACGAAAGCCCTATTTCTGAACCAAGGGAAGATGTCATGGCAGCGGTCAAAAAGGCGGTGCATGCACGCTACCCCGATGTCGAAATTATTGCCTATATGGAGTCAGGCGGCACCGATGGTAAACATTTTCGTAAAGCCGGCATACCCACCTGGGCAATATCAAGTGCATTCATGAACCCAGATGAAATGTTTGCTCATGGGCTGAATGAGCGTTTACCCATCAAAGCCTTTTATGAGGGCTTGGATCACTGGACTATCATTTTAACAGAACTGACTCAGCCACAGTGACAAGCAGTATATAACAGCAACCTAAGGATAACGCTCTGGTTTATACCTGTAAGAGGCAAGTTTGTTCGCTTAAACCCAGTGACTCATCTAACTGATAGATAAACAAATGACCAGCTTCTGGTTGCTGGGCTGCCTGTTGTGGGTTGAGGCCCAATTTTGAGCTCGTAACCATTAACCAGTCCATGTTTGGGCCACCAATTGCCACACTGGAGGGTTGCGACACCGGCATGCAAACTTCACGCAAAATCTTGCCATCGGGCGCATACCTAACTACCTTACCAGCGCCCCAATGCGCACTCCACACACAGCCTTGTGCATCAACGATGGAACCATCTGGATGAGCATTGTCAGGGGCGGTAGCAAATAACCTTTTATTGTTCAATGTGCCGTTAAGGGGGCAGAAATCGTATTGAAAAATTTGATGGGTAGGTGAATCTGCGTGGTACATCGTTAGGCCATCAGGGCTCCAACATAAACCGTTTGATATCGCGATATTATTTAAATGCGCGCGAGCTTTACCTCCACGCTGCAAGCAGTACAAACTGCCACTTTGCTCAGCAAGCTGTGCATCCTCCACCATCGAGCCAGCCCAAAAACGCCCTTGTCGGTCAACCCGGCCATCGTTGAATCGTAAGCCGGGTGCTGCGTGTAACAAACGGTCTAACCAGCGTAAGTTACCACTCGTAAAGTTATACACGGCAAAACCCTCAGCGAAGGCAGCAATGATTTGATTTTCGTTATTTTTGTCATTTGCTTCGCTAGCCAAAAAAGCGAAGCTACCCACCCGTTGTGGCAATGAAAACTTCTCGATTTTTTGGTTTGCTAGGTTATAGCGTTGTAACAGTGCCGCTTCGATGTCAATCCAATAAATCATCTGCTGCTTTGCATGCCACAATACGTTTTCACCCAAAATATTGTCTGCGGGTATCACGGCGATACACGCATAGTCTGCGTGTTTTATGGCATTGGAGGTTGGCATGTTGCGGCTCGAAATCTTGCTATGTAAGCGGGGGGAGGCTCAGCTGCGCCGGGACACACAACCCACAGAATTCAAAAAGTTTTGCTAGCATACACACACTTGCGCCCATGAACAAAATTGCTGAGCTAAAATCCGAATTTTTTATTGCCAACGGCGGCACTAACAGGCACCCTTAATCTTATATAAGATTAATAATACAAACGCCATGACTCAGTATTTACTTTCCCTCGATCAAGGTACCACTAGTTCACGTGCTATTCTCTTTACCCCCGACGGTAAGACCTTTGCCACCGTGCAACAGGAGTTTGCACAGCATTATCCACACAACGGTTGGGTTGAGCATAAACCAGAAGATATTTGGCAAACCATTTTGCAAACCAGCCGCCAAGTTTTGCAGCAACAGGCGCTTAAAGCGGAACAGATTATCGCCATAGGTATCACTAATCAGCGGGAAACGACGTTAGTGTGGGATCGGCAAACGGGTGAACCTTTGTACAACGCCATTGTCTGGCAGGACCGGCGTACGGCTGAGTATTGCGATAGCCTGCGTAATGATCAGACGGTGGAGATGATTCAACAAAAAACCGGTTTATTACTCGACCCCTATTTCTCCGCCACCAAAATTCGTTGGATTTTAGATCACGTAAGTGGTGCCCAACAACGCGCCGAAGCCGGTGAGTTAGCCTTTGGTACTGTAGACACGTATTTATTATGGCGACTAACCGAGGGTCGGGTGCATCGCACGGATGCCACCAATGCGTCGCGTACCTTATTGTTTAATATCCATCAGCAACGTTGGGATGAAGACTTGCTCGCCTTGTTTAATATCCCTGCGGCAATGCTGCCCACCGTGCTCGACTGTGCGGCTGAGTTTGGTCAAACCAGCGCCCACATTTATGGCTCGCCCATACGCGTATGCGGTATCGCTGGCGACCAACAAGCCGCGTTGGTCGGGCATGCCTGTTTTCAGCCTGGCATGGCAAAAAGTACCTATGGCACGGGGTGCTTTTTGATGCTGAATACCGGGAATAAGGTGTTAAAGTCTGAAAATCGCTTATTGTCGACGGTGGCCTATCGCCTGAACGGTAAGACAAGCTACGCCATTGAAGGTAGCATTTTCATGGCCGGCGCTACCATGAAATGGTTAGTTGAGGGGCTCAAGTTAATCAAAGATGCCGCGGAAAGTGAAACCTTGGTACAGGATGTGCCCCTTGATCATGGTGTGTTTTTAGTCCCCTCCTTTACGGGTTTGGGTGCGCCTTATTGGGATCCAAATGCGCGAGGTGCCATCCTTGGTTTAACCCGAGACTCAGGCATCAACACTATTGTCGCAGCCGCTCTGCAGTCGGTGGGTTATCAAACCAAAGATCTGCAAAAAGCCATGGAGCGTGACGGTATTCGACCCACCGTCTTGCGGGTTGATGGGGGCATGGTGAAAAATAATTGGGTGCTCACTTTTTTGGCAAACATACTCGGTGCTGTGGTCGAACGACCACAAATCACTGAAACCACCGCCTTAGGTGTGGCTTATTTAGCAGGGCTGCAAGCGGGGGTGTATCAATCCTTGGATGAACTCGCCAGCATGTGGCATTGTGATCAGCGCTTTGAACCAAGCATGCCTGCTGCAGAGCGTAACGCCTTGTACGCAAAATGGCAGCATGCCGTTGCACAAGTCAGACTTTAGGCTGGATGCGTGGCGTTTACTGCTTGTTGCAGTAATTGCGACAAGTAATTAAAACCACTCAAAGTGGCCTCTTGGATAGGGTAATCTTGGCATGTCACGCCGATGCGTGATAAAGCAAGCGTAAAACAGCGACGCAACTGTTCGGTTCCTACAACGACCACTTGTGTCGTGTTATTAAGCTGCCACTCTTTGGCATAACGAGCGGCTCGCACATCACTCCCGACTAAAACACCCGATAGATAGGCTCTAGCCTGCAGGGAATTCAAGGCTCCAGAAAGTTGCATGGTTCGAACACTAAACACACCGTGCACAAAATTTCCGCTGTCGCTGTCAAGGGTCAGTTGACAGCCTTGTTCAAATGCAGACCAATCAAATTCACCGTCGCAGTTGGCTGCTTGGATCAATACACTTTGATGACAGAGCAAATCGAATAATTCCCCCGTCATGGCGGTTTTAAAACATTGAATTTCACCGTTTTCCAATAGTACCCACTTAGTGTGGGTGCCGGGTAAACAGATTAATACTCTACCCTGTTGGTACTGCTGGTGTTGCTGCAAAAAGCCTGCAATCTGTAACTCTTCACCACGCATAACATCTTGCAGATTATTCTGCAGCGAACATTGTGTTCCTGCCAAAAAAGTCAGTGGATGATCTTGAACAGTGAGGCTAACTGACGCGTCTATGATCTGTTTTAAGCTGAGGGGGCAAGCGAGGTAAGGCGTCTCTTGCCAGCCTATGCTTGAGGTTATCTGCCCGGTGAGATACACGGGCAATACACCGTATTTGGCGCGCCAAGGTGCGATGCAGGCAAATAAACTTTGTTCAAAACCACAGGCGACCTTTACCACCCCGGGGCCAACACGCTGATCGATGAGCAGCAAACCATGGGCTGTGGATTGGCAGAGGTAAGCCCGTAGATGAGTGGTGCCCCAATCTACTGCAATAAAATATTTATCGTTCAAGGGATTACAGCCTACCACCATCGATTTTAATGCCCTGTCCAGTGATCATACTGCTATTCGAAGAAGCTAAAAATAACGCCAGATTAGCCACATCTTCCGGGCGGATGAGGTTTTTCAGCGCCATGGCATCCATCCATTTGCGTTGTTCGTCCTCATTAAACCAACTGGCCAGCTGGCGCTCGGTCGCAACCCAGCCTGGTAAAATGGCGTTTACGCGGATACCAAATTGCCCATAATCGCGAGCTAAGGCTTTAGTCATACCCAAAATACCCGCTTTGGCGGTGACATAACCTGCCATATGGGGTTGACCCATGAGGGCATTAATAGAGCTGAAATTGATAATGCTGCCACTGCCCTGTGTTTGCATTAAGCTCATGGCGGTTTGTGAGGCAAAAAATGCAGGATTAAGGTTGATCTGCAGACATTGATCCCAGTCATTCACAGTCACATCTTCACTGGCTTGACGACGATCATTAGCGACATTGTTGACTAATACATGCAGCTCGCCGAACGCTGCATACGCATCCAGTATGGCTTGTTTGAGGGCTGGTGGGTCCGTGACATCAACTTGCCTAAACCACAGTTTGGCATGGGGTAATTCGGCTAATAAAATTTGCGCTGCACTCGCGTCTATATCGATGAAGGCAACTTTTGCGTGTTGCGCACAAAAGGCTTTGACCATAGCCGCGCCAATACCGGAAGCGCCGCCAGTAATGAAAACAACTTTTTCTGCTAAACATGCATATTGAGTGGTATTAACCAACGACATAACTCCTTTCAAGGCTGATGCTGCGTATCGCTATTACAGCCAAATTGGCGCAAAGCACAATGTAAAATTGTCAGTTTTTGATCCAAGGAAAGCGCTCAAGCATACCAATATGTATATTAATATGATATATCTTTTAAATAAGCTTACGCGGAAGCCGAGTAGATGAAAAGCCAACCACGTCATAATTTAACGCAACAACTCACCCACGATCTTGGCTTAGCCATTGTGCAAGGTGTCTATCCGGTTGGCAGCGGCTTACCCTCTGAAGCCGATTTGTGCCTCAAATATGAGGTAAGTCGCAGTGCAACCCGTGAAGCGGTGAAAATGTTATCAGCCAAAGGCCTCATTTCGTCGCGGCCAAAACAAGGCATACGGGTGCTGCCCGAAAGCAATTGGAACATGTTTGATACCGAAGTTTTACGCTGGATATTAAGCAGTAAACCTTCTCTTGCTCTATTAAAAGAATTTACCCAAGTGAGGGTGGCGCTTGAGCCACAGGCGGCAGCTTTGGCGGCCGTGAGTGCCAACTACCAACAGCTGGAAGTCATTCAAACGGCGCTGAATCGCATGGACGATGCCGACAAAGGTTTGGATGATCCCCTAGAGGCTGATATTGCGTTTCATACCGGAATTTTGTTGGCCAGTAACAACCGTTTTTTTGTTCAGCTCACAGAGTTTATCAGCACCGCATTACGTGTCAGTATCCGCTACACCAATCGCATCAAAGGTGTACCAGGGGCAGATGTGAACAAACATGCGGTGATCCTCAACACCATCAAATCCCGCAATCCCGTGTTGGCTAAACAAGCGGTTGAAACCATTCTTGAAGAAGCCCTGCAGTTAATCGAATCGAAATTAACCTGATCTAAACAAGGCAGCAACGCTGAGAAAAGACAGCGCTGCTTGTTTACTTCAACCTCAACGCTGTTTGTTTAATGCAAACACCAACGAGGTTTGTGGGTTGGTTATGGGCAACTGTAAACCAAATTGCTGCAGCGCTTGGCCAGTGAATAACTGACCTTCTACCGCAGTGAGCACGGAGCTTGAGTATTCTTTAAGTTGCGTGGGCCACACTAAATTAAGTTGGTATGTTGCCTGAGGATCTAAGCCAGCAAAACGCAATTTGTTGGGGGTAGTGCGATTCGTTTCACGCACGCTGTTGTAGGCAAACAGGGCAAAGGATTTGTCTGCATTGACTAAACCAAAGTTAATGGCGTATTCATCATCGGCTAAGCGATACAGATCAGCGTTATGTATAAACTCACGATGCTGTTTGTGCAGGGCAATTGCCGTTTGCAAGGTCTGAAACTCGTGTTCGCTGAGCTCTCTTGGATCCATTTCAATACCCATGTGACCAAACATCGCCACCGCCGCACGCATCTCAATGCTGACACGTCGTCCAGTGATGTGGCAATCTCGTGGACCAACATGCGCACCCATGACACTTGAGGGGAAAAAATACGAGCAACCGCGCTGAATCATCAAGCGATCTAACGCATCGTTAGAGTCAGAAGTCCAAACCCGGTCAGTGTGTGCCAATACCCCATAATCGACACGTGCCCCCCCTGAGGAACAGCTCTCTATTTCCAGCCCTGGGTGTTTAGCTTTAATCCTATCGATCAACTTGTACAAGGCAAGGGTTTGCTGATGGACAGCAGGTTTACCGGCAAAATTCCCCGCGTGGTTGATATCGCGATTCATGTCCCACTTAATATAAGCAATGGTGGGATAAGCCACCAAAATGGCATCGATGGCGTTAAACAAATATTCGACCACTTCGTCTCGGGTTAAATCTAAAACCAATTGGTTGCGAAAGCGCAATTGCTCATTGTTTGCCGAACTTAACACCCAATCAGGGTGGGCGCGGAATAAGTCGCTGTCTGGATTGACCATTTCGGGTTCAAACCATATACCAAATTCCATACCAAGCTGATTTACATGTTCGATGAGTGGTGTAAGTCCTTGGGGATAAACAAGACTATCCACTGTCCAGTCACCCAAACCGGCTTTGTCTCCACGCCGACCTTTAAACCAACCATCATCTAAGACAAAACGCTCAACACCGAGCTCCGCTACTTTGTCTGCTAGTTCTTTTAAGGTTTCAACCTTGTGGTCAAAGTAGATCCCTTCCCAAGTGTTGTAGTGCACGGGACGAGTTTTTTGCTGCTGTGCTGGACTGAGCAATTGTTGGCGCACATAACGATGAAAATGGCGTGATAAGGCACTAAAACCCTCATTGGAGTATGAGGCATACAAACTTGGGCTTTGATAAGATTGACCTTGTTGCAGGGTAAGTTCACCCGGCAGTAATAATTCGCCAAATTGCACATAGCGGCGGCCATCGGCAAGCAATTCTGCACGCAAACGATGATTACCGCTCCAACCTAAATGAAAGCCGTAACATTCACCTTGTTGCTCATCACACTGTGGCGTGTGGCTTAATAACCCGGGAAAGGTATCATGTGACGTTTTGCCCTTACGATTCTCCCGAACAAAACTACCCAGTTGCCACGCCATGCTTTGACGCTGAAACTCATTTGACCAACGGCCTTCAAAACTAACCAACTTAGTTAGATTATCGGGCAACTGAAAGGTGGGGGCCGCACAATATTGCACCTGTAAGGCCTGAGAATTGAGATTGCGTAAGGTTGTGCTTGCGCGGCAAACATGGGTGGTAGCATCAAGATCAATACTGTGGGTGACTTCAATTCCTCGCAGTGCATCAACACTGACAAATTCGACTTGGTTAGCGTGATGTTGCCGCACTTCGATGAGTTGCGGCCCAAACGACCAGGCAATCTCTGCATTGACTAATTCCAAACCGGGAGCACCTGTGAAACCCTCTCCTAACAAGGGGGATAGCGAAATCGGGGCTTCTACCACCATGGCACATTTGACCTCTTGTCTTGTGGCCAATAAAACGAGCATGTCATGCTCAGTTTGTGCCTCTAAACGTGGGCCAAAATATAACAAGGATGGGCTTCGTTGTTGGCAAGAGAACAGCATGGTAAGTAGCGTGCTATCCAAACGAACGAAGGCGGGTATGGCTGACATAAACAGGTTCCTCAATGGCAAAAACGGTGAGTAGCACTTTTGAGCTGGATCAGTTTGTATCCATCCAGTCGCTTCGCTTGCAAACCATCTTTGGTTGATGCGAAGTGTAGCTTACTCAAATAATAATAGTATATATCATACAAATACCTCGTGGATAGCAAGGCACACGTTAATTAAACACCAGAGAAGCGGGTTTGATACAGCAGTTGGTAAGCGATGCCCATGCCTTTCAATAATTAACGGCATGGGCATAAACCAGCCAAGCACGTGCTACGGTGATTGGCGATGGTTTGTTTATCTGGTAAGCGTGGTATGTGTGCTCCGACCTAGGATTTCAGTGGCACACTGCGCCCAGCCCATTGCGCCGTTTGACCAAAGACCACACGGTTAACAATCAGGGCAAAGCTCACACACGTGAACAGTGTAATGGGCATCAGGTGGATATAATGCCAGCTAGAATGCAAGGGCGATCCTTCAAAGGTTAATAATCCATACATCACAACGCCTAGGATAACGGCGGCTATACCTGCCCGCGCATCTACGTTTTTGAACAGCAAACCCACAACAAAGATGGAAAAGATCGGCATGCTCAACAAACCATTCAGTTGTTGTAACAAGTTGATGATACTCTCGGCTTGCTGATAAATAGGCACAAGTACCAAGGTTAAGCTGGTGAGCAACAAGGTGACGTAACCACTTAGCTTCACCACATTGGGATCTTTATTGATGTAGGCTTCATGAATATCACACACATACAACGCAGTCGCAGAGTTGAGTAAGCTGTTGTAGGTCGACAATACCGCTGCTGCCATCGCTGCGGCGAATACTCCAGTCAGCCACAATGGCATAACATCACCCACGATGCGACCATAGGCAGCATCGCCAATATCACCATACAATTTAAACGAAATAATGCCAGGCAATACCACAATGGCAGGCACAATTAACAAACGAATGCCCGCAGCGGCCAATACCCCTTTTTGAGCTTCTTTGACTGTTGGCGCAGCCATGGCGCGCTGGGTAATGGTTTGATTAGTGCCCCAGTAATACATTTGAATAAATAACATGCCGGTAAATAGCGTGGTCCATGGAATGGGCGAATCGGCATCACCGATTAAGGTTAAACGCTCTGCTGGGATATCACTAAAATCGTAATCAATGGCATTGAGGGCCAAAAACACCACGAGAATCGCCATACTTAATACCAGTATGCCGTTATAGGTGTCCGATACTGCCACCGCACGTAAGCCCCCAAAAAAGGCATACAACGCCCCCAAAATGGCAAAAGCGGTGGCGATGTACATCAAGGGAATGTCGACCTTAAACATGGTTTGCATAAACAAAGCGCCAGAGTAAATGACCGCTGGCATGTATATCAGGGCGTTACCCAGGAAAAATAACGAACCAATCACCGCACGAATGTGTTTGTTGTTGTAACGTTTTTCTAAGAGCTCGGTGGTCGTTGTACAGTTGTAACGGTAGTAAACCGGAAGAAAGACCTTGGCCAACAAGATTAAGCCTACCACGGCGGCCAGCTCCCACCACACTAACAAGGCCATCTGGTTGCCATTCATGCCAACTAGCTGATCAGTACTTAGGTTGGTGAGGGTGATGGAGCCGGCGACAAAAATCCATGTCAGGCCGCCGCCAGCCAAAAAGTATTCTTTGGTGGCACTTTGCAGGTGACGGTTTTGGCCCTTACATTTGAGGTAGGTAAACAGACCAATAGCCGCGGTGACCAGGGCAAAAACGACAAATTGAATAGTATTCTCTGACATTTAAACTTCCCCTTGCTCACTGCGCATATTAACCGCCAGAATCTTGGGCTGGGCAGTTTGATTGTGTAACTTGATCAGCCGATTGATCTGGATCAACGAATTGAGCATGGCGTGCATGGGCATTAAAAAATTACGCTGGTTGAGGGCTAACACCGTTTCACTATCTAAGCTGCGTAGTGCGTCTTCGTCGATGGTATATAAACCCACTACCCGATTTTTTTTGCCGTCTGCAAAGTCAATCAGCAAGGCCATTTCTTTGAGTAACTTGTTGTCGAGCAACAGTTTTAAAAACTCATGGCTGAGTTTTTCTTGCTGATAATACTCTGCCATTTTTTGCTGCACACGTTGTAAAAACTGCGTGGGCTCATTGTCTGCAAACAGGGCTTCACCCTCTGTCTCACTTAAATAGTCACTTTGTTGATCAATATACAGTGTGAGGGTTTTTTCCTGTTCGGGATCAGGGCCTAAATCAAAAGGACGTCTGCCAAAAGTATCTGGCACGTAGACACCCAACCAATCATCACCAGCACAATACAAATTAGTGCCAGCAACGAGTCCGAACAAAGCGACAGCCCGAAATTGCCCTTGCTGTGGGTCTTTCATGTACATCACTGGAAAGCTACTGGCGGCCGCGCCAAATTCATGCACATTTAAGGCACAATGATTTTGGTGTTGGGCAAAAGCAAAGCCACTGTGTGATTTAACACGTGTCGCTTTATGTTGTTGTGGGTCGAGTGGGACATACTGAGCCATGTATAATTCTCGTTCGCTGATATTAAATTGTTGAAAAACTTATGGAATTTAGCTTATTGAGCAAATCCCGATGTTTCGGTAAGGTAAATTTTAGTTGGTCTAGTCGTTTTTGATTCAGTTGTAAGTGCTTCTGCGCCAATACACCCTGCTGATACAAATGCGGCATGTGCGAGAAGTCAGTGTGAAAGCCCGCGCCGTAGAGGATATATTGATAACTGGCAGCACTAAATGCCTCGACAGCATCGGTAAAATCATATTCATTTGGCGAGCGATACGCCCACAGTTTTAACAAGGCCTGCAAACTATCAGGTACCGTTTCTGCCTGTCGATGTTGCTGCCAAAAAGGTTCAGTGCGCTCACTTAGCACATAATGCAATTTCAGAAAATCAATCACACCTCGCCATTTTTTCAGCATCATATGATTAAAACGTTGCGCCACAAGGGGCAGTAAATCGGTGACCGCCGGTAATTGGTCGGCAATATAATTTGCTGAGGTTTCAATCAACATCAGCGCTGAAGCTTCTAGTGGTTCGAGAAATCCAGCAGAAAGACCCACTGCCACACAGTTGTTTTGCCAAAAAAGTTGGCGATGCCCTGGGGTGAAAGTGATTTTCCTGGCCTCAGAACCTTGTGCGCTGCCCACATACTGAGCAAGGGTGTCCCGCGCTGTCTGTTCTGAACTGTGGGCACTGCTGTATACGTAACCCACGCCACGACGTGTTTGCAAGCCTATATCCCAAATCCAACCAGCAGGCTGCGCAGTAGCAATGGTTTGACTCGCGACAGGTGCCTGTGGGTTGTCATAGGGAACTTGCGTGGCGAGGGCCGTATCGGCCAAAAATACGTTTGTGCAGGGCATAAAAGGCACATTCAGGGTTTCCCCTAATAACAGGCTACGTAGTCCTGAACAATCGACAAAAAGTTCAGCGACCTGTTCGCCGTGAGCGACAGTTTGCAATGAGGCGATATCGCCATTGGCTCGACGATTGACTTTGGCAACCGTATCAACAATGTGCTCTACACCCAGCTGCTCGACGCAATGATCACGCAGAAGGCCTATAAATTTATTGGCATCGAGGTGATAACCATAGTTGGCAACAACTTCGTATTCTTTATTGGCGATGGTTTTGGGAGCGAGACCTTGTTCACATAAATAGTGTTGAAAGGTAACTGCTTCTGCAAAGCTGCTACCTGGTGGCATCAATGCTTGCCAATAGGGTGCTAGTTCAACTTTGTTATGACCTTGCGGTTCAGTAAAGGGATGGTAATACACATCATTATTGGCTTTGATCCAATTGACAAACTTACTGGCTTGTTTAAAGGTTGCGCCACATTGACGTATAAATTGCGTTTCAGAAATGCCTAATTTAGCTAATGTCTGACGCATGGTGGGCCACGTGCCCTCACCCACGCCAATGATGCCGATATCGGCAGATTCGATTAGGCTTATTTGGATACCTTCATTAGGCGATCGCCCAGCGTGTTTCTTTGCCAACAAACCCGCTGTGATCCAACCTGCGGTACCACCGCCTAGTACGACAATTCGCTTGATTACAACTGACAAGTTTTGTCCCTACATTTACTTTATGGCAGTAAGCAAAAAAGGGGAATACTCCCCTTTTTTAACTTTGCTTGTTTAGCTTACTAGAATGAGCCTCGAACACCAATGGCAAATCGTGCTCCTGAGCGTACTTGCTCAGTGAAGTGACTCACTAACCTTCCGTGTTTGTTGGTGTATTCGTCGGTGACGTTAATCCCTTCAAAAATAACCGTTAGCTCCTCGCTGATATCATAACTGGCGCTCAAGTCCCACTGACCATAAGTATCGACATACTCAGGTTCGCCGGTATCACCATTGCGCAGTGTTTGTAAGAATGACTCGCGATTGTTAAAGGCTATACGTGCTTGGAAACCATCTTTTTCATAGAAACCAACAACGTTTTGTGAATCACCTAAGCCTTCTAATGCAAAGTTATCATCGCCATCACTGTTTACCACGGTGGCGTTAACTTGGAAGCCAAAACCATTTTCCCAAGTATGCGTCCAGGCCATTTCTAAACCGTCAACTTTCGCCGTTTCGCCATTACGTGGGCGAGTAATTTGAAACTCATAACTGCCACTGGCTAGCGATATTTGCTCAGGCGCTGGCGTTTGGGTGATGAAGCCGTCTACTTCTTTGCTGAAAATACCGATCGACACAGCACTGGCGTCAGCATAGTACCATTCGTAAGACACATCCCAGTTGGTAGACAAGAACGGAGTTAAGTAAGGGTTACCACCACTTGCCAACAGTAAGTCTGGGCGTGTGGTACCGATGTTGGTGACCGGGCGCATGCTTTCCAGAGTCGGACGAGTCAGGGTTTCTGAATACCCGAAACGTAATAACATGTTGTCTTCAATTTCAAACTTCGCGTTCACACTAGGCAATAAATTGCTGTATGAATTTTTCAGTGAAATAGGCACAGACACACGTTGGCCATTGCTATCTACTTGATAAATTTGATCCAAAATTGTGCCATCAAGTGGGTTCTGTTGAATATCTAACAAGGTCGCTTGATTGCCTGAGGCAGTGCTGTCGGTTTGGCTGTAGCGGAAGCCAACATTCACTGTCCAGGGTACATCGCCTAAATCACCTTGGAAGACAAAGTCAGCATAGGCAGCTAAAATTTCTTCGCTGATTTCAAAACTCGTACCGAGTTCAACAGGGGTGTAACCATTTAAAGCGGCAAAGGCAGCAATGTTAGTTGCGGCATTTTCACCCCGGTTAGCACTTTGTTCTGTAATGGCGGCATCGGATTCTAAGTAAGCTAAATAGGCATCAACGTTATACCCAAAAAACGAAGACGGAATACCATCAAACCAACCATTTGGTGACACCAAATAGGCTAGATCATCTGGTACGTCGGCACCATAACCACAATAGAAACAGTTGGGTAAGCTAGGTGATTGGAACACTTTGGCAGACTTGGTACGATCTTGGGTATACAAACCAAAACGCAACATGGTGAAGGTGTCACTGTCTGGCATATATTTGAAATCAGCACGCATTTCTGTGATTTCGTCTTCACGTTCATCACCGCCACGTTCTACGTAGTGGGCACGTAACTTACTAGAATCTGCTTGAGTAAATGGACCTGAGATACCGTCTGAAGAGAAAGAAGGAAGGGCGCCACCTTGAGTGAAATCATAGGTGTAACCATTGGCGTAACCCATTACCGTGAAAACTCGGCTTTGGTCACCACTTAAGTCTTCTGCTTTAGAGGTTGATAAATCAAAGTTTAAGTTAAGCTTTTCACTTAAATCCCAATCAGCGTTAAAACCAAAGGCTTTAATTTCAACATTGCGATCTAAGCCTTGTTGAACAAAGTCGGTTGCACCTGAACCACCACCCATTGGATCGTTGAAGGCATTGTGTGACCAATACACCACCGTTTCCGTTGCTTGGTCGACTTCAAAATCACGGAAGTTGCCGGGTGTGAACCAGTTGGCGTAATTGCTTACTTGTGAATCGACTTCAAATTTCGAGTACAAACCATCGAAGGTCAGCGACAAATCATCAGACGGTGCATATTGCACAACCAGCGTGCCACTGGTACGTGTACGGTCTTCAACGTTAGATGTTAAGTCGAGGTTACGCGGCACATAGACATTAAACGCTTCTTTGCCCGTACCCGCTGCGGCATCAAAATCATTGGTTGCGATACGATTAACGCGGTAGAAACCACGTGTATCGGCTTGGTTGATTTGTGCATTACGTTTTTGTACCGACAGCGATGCTAATACACCCAATTTACCATCATCAAAGGTATTGCTGACCAAGCCAGAAAAAGCGGGTGTGGTGTCTTCTGATAAGCTGTCGTAAGTACCTTTTAAACTACCTACCGCTTTAAAACCATCAAGATCAAAAGGCTTGGCAGTTTTTAAATTAATATAAGAACCAATGCCACCCTCTTGATTAGACGCGTTGGAGGTTTTGTAGATATCTGCTCCAGCAATGAGTTCAGACGCTAAGGTATCGAAGCTGAATTCGCGACCCGCTCGCTCAGAAGCCATTTGACGGCCATTTACCGTCACGAGGTTAAATTGTGGACCAAAACCACGCACTGAAATAAGTTGACCTTCACCACCACTGCGATCGATGGCTACACCAGTAATACGTTGTAATGATTCCGCAACGTTCTGATCTGGAAATTTACCTAAATCTTCTGCAGCAATACCGTCAGAAACGATTAATGCTTCTTTTTTATCGGAAAAAGCGCGTTTTAAACTGCTAATCAAACCACGAACTTCGATGACTTCGAAATTGTCATCACCTGTTGCAGCTGGCGCTTCTTGTGCATACACCTGACCGCCGGCTAATACACTGGCAATAGCCAAGCTTAATACGGATTTTTTGTTAAAAGATAATTTATGAGTTATGTCCAAAATGTAATCCCCCCGGATTGTTGTTGTAGCATCACTGAATAGTCTAAGCTGACTATCTAATACTATTTATCATATAAATACTGGAATCAACACAAAATTGCAACTTTTTATTAACAGCAAAAGGTATAACATATGTTCCACCAATCGCCATTTTATTGCTTGTTTTAAGCGTAATTAGCCGATGCAAAACTCGGCAATAAGCGTAAGTTTAACTTTTTGTCAACTTACACTCGGCACGGAAAAGTCAGGAATAAATATTATAAATAGTATTTGAGCTGGATGGCTTTCAGCTTCGATCGCTAAACTTACTCAGTAAACTGCTTGGCGATGAAAAAAGGCCAGTGATATGCAATTTAATCCAGTTATATAGTAGTGGCACAATCGACACGGGACATTTACTATAGTTACCTAAAACTATATTGGTATTACCAATTGACAGGGCTAACAAGCTTTGACAGCCAGGGTAAATACGCAACACGGGAGTCTTAGGTTGGAGTTACAGGTTATTAAAACAGACCGTTTGTATATCAAGGTAGCGCAACAATTATCTAAACTGATCCGCGATGGTAAAATAAAACCAGGGGAGCGCTTTCCCGCGGAGCGAGATCTGGCCAGTCAATTAGGGGTGAGTCGACCGACTATTCGTGAAGCCATGATCGCCCTTGAGATTTCAGGGATCATTGAGATTCGAACGGGCTCAGGCATTTATGTAACGGGTAAAAAACCAACCTTATATACCATCGACCGTGGTGTTGGGCCTTTTGAAATTCTTGAAATCCGCTACATCATTGAAGCAGAAGCTTGTGCGTTGGCAGCGGAGCGAATAACGGAAACACAGTTAGCACAATTGCGCACGGCGTTGCGGGAGATGGAAGAAGAAGAAAAACAGGAAGACGCGACTGAAAAAGCGGATTGGAAGTTTCACAGCATCATCGCCGAAGCATCACAAAACAGCGCCATCTACTTGGTGGTGAATTGGTTATGGGAATTGCGTAATCAGTCGGTATTAAGTACTTCATTTTTGGAGAGTATCCGCAAAGAGGGTATCCACCCTTCGTTAAACGATCACAAACGGATATTAGAGGCATTAGAGAAACGCAATCCGGAACGCGCTCGTATTGCCATGAAACATCATATTGATAATGCCACATCAGCTGCGGCTGCACACTTTGGTCCAGAAGCTTAAAAGCTCAAACTCTGCTAATCGAAAGCCCCAGCCTGTTAGTAAGGGCAGAGCTCATAGTTGTTGGGTAAAACAGCTGGCATGTTAGTAGCAAAGAGCAAGGCACATTGGCTTGCTTGATTTGGGTGTTGTGTCCATATTGTCTGATACAGACTCAAATCAATTTGATAAGCGGTAATGAGTTCAGGTAATACAGGAATCAATAGTTCGTTTCTGATTTGGGGCTCTTGCTTACCCTGCCAAGTCTTGCCAGCCAATACTCCCCTTAATAAATACTCGGCAGCCAGAATTAATTTGGGTTCAGCCTCAGGTGCTTGCAACCAGACATCGTTGCCTACTTTCGAAGCCAATGCCGCTATACCAACCAAGGCTTGCAGGTTGAAAGCACTATAGTGAAAGGGTTTGGTGCGGGCTAATTCATGAGCTTGTCTTCCGTTATCATCCACTTGTTGTGTGATGAGTTGTAAACCCTTGGCAAGCAGCTGGTTAGCCAGTTCTTGCTGGCCACAATATAAGGCGATGCTTGCTGCTTGCAAAATGTAAAAACTCGCATGGTTGTTTACCGTGTTACTTTCTTCAATGCCCAAAGGACTGATGGTTAGCCACGTGAGGTACTCGGCAAACCAATGTTTAAGTGAATGTTGTTCCTTCGCTGAAAAAACGTCTGTCGCCTTCAATAATTGAATACTGTCGATAACTCGGTACATGGAGCGCATATCGATAATGCCAATGCCTCGACCACTATTAAGCCCCGGAATGCTCTGTGCATACTGTAAATGCGGATGCATGAGGCTTTGCTCGTCTAAAAACCAGGTTCGTATTAATTGTGCGGCTTTATGTGCATAGGGTTGTTTATCGGTAAAAAAATAGGCATGTGATAGCGTTTGTACGGCTTCATTAAATCGAACAAAAGCCGCCTTGTCTTGGTCTGCTGCGCGGCTAAGTGGATTGACTTCACCATCTCTTCTCACCCATGGTTTACCGTCTTTTTTGCTGGGATCTGGCCACCAATAAGGGCCAAGGCTGAAATAATCATGAGGGTCACCACTATCGGCAAGTGTGCCTTGGTAAACCACACTAAGTGGCTGAATGTTAAGTAATTTCGCTGCGGCTTGGTCTAATAATTCAATTGCTTTGCGTGCTGACGCATCACCCTGCAACGCTTTATCTTTGTTAAGCTGCATCGATTCGCGTGAAAGGCGCACAAGCATTTCAGGTGGGGCCAAGGAAAAGGCGTTTAGTGTCCAAAATAGACTGATAACCATCAGCCACGTTTGTGCCGGTGTTAATACATTACGCATCGAGTTCCTCCTGTTAGAGCACAACATTTGCAAAGCATACCTTTCAACCTGTCACCTCAGTAAAATGAAAATCGGCAAGGTGGTATTACCAATTTTCTTAGGTTATAGTTTGCCCTACTGCATGTCTACGCTTTTATCTAAAGGATCAGCGATGTCACCATTGCGCATGACTTTACCCATCACCGCCCTTGTTATGCTTACTTGGGTGTTCTCGGCTAGTGCGAAACCTCAAGAATTTCGCCAGTCTTTCACATTAACTAACACCTTGAATGAATCGCGCAGTCAACAAGCAACGTATATTCCCTTGGATTTAGTGGAAAAAACTGCGTTGAAAAATGGCTTTGTGACCATGATTGAGCAATCTGTTGTGCCAAATCAGTTGGTTGATCGTGATCACGACGGTGAGGTAGACGCTATTTTGGTGGTAGTCGATTACGCCGCCAGAAGCAGCAAAAAAATAGTGATTATCTCACTGTTAAATGGTCGCTTAGCCCCTGTATTTGCTGCACAAACCCAAGCTGAGATGGGCGTGCGCATTGCTGCTCAGCAAAATGCAGAGGGGATCTTTCAAGGTGGGCTGTATCAAGCCGTGACAGCAATGGATTTACCGTCCACGCACAAAATCGGCGACAAATTATTTAAATATGAGGGTTTTGGCTGGGAGTCAGCCAATGTTGCCTATCGCATGTATTTTGATGAAAGGGCCTTGGTGGATATTTTTGGAAAACGCAAGCCCGCCATGGTGTTGCAACGAGTGGGTTTGGACGGTACTGACTACCATACTTTAGCCGATTGGGGCATGGACATTCTAAAAGTGGGCAATTCTTTGGGTTTAGGTGGCATTGGTTTCTGGCGGGACAACACATTAGTGAAGCAACAAAAATATACTCAGCAATCTATTGTTTTGAATAACGGGCCACTGCAGTCGAGTGCGGCACTGACACAATCGGGATGGTCAGATGGCGCAACGAACATGGATATCAAACGCACCTTTACGACCACAGCAGGAAGTAGTCTGAGCCATGTTGCGCTAAGTGCAGAAAAATCACTCGGCGAAATGGCCTTGGGAATCGTGAGGCACAAGGTGCAGCAATTACACAATGTTGAGAATACCAGTGAGTGGAATTATATGGCGACCTATGGCAAACAAAGTTTAGCCGATGATGAATTAGGCATGGCATTGTTTTTCCGGCATGAAGATTGGCGCACCAATGCGCAAGATGCTGACAATGAGTTAGTGATAATTTCTGCGGATAAAACAACAGAATACTATTTTGTTGCGCGTTGGGTGCAGGAGCAGCAGGCATTGCAAAACCTAGAAGAATTTAAACAATACCTTGAATACACACTTCGCGTTTTAAATCATCCCATCTCGGTCGCAAGGTCAATGAATTGAGGAAAGTATATCTCGAGGAGTGCTGCAAATAATTGAAAGCTCATGGCGACTTTCCTGTAAGCTAAACCATCGAAAACAATAGGAGCGTGGTGTGTTGCGAAATTTGGGTTTAGTTATATTGCTAGCGTTTTTCTGTACGAGGCTTCAGGCATTTAATATCACCCTGAGTGAAACTCAGTTTAATAGTATGTTGCAGGCAGGGTTTCCAGTACGCCAACAATACCAAGATTTTGTTATCACGTTTTCCAACCCAAATACGGCTTTTATGGGCAAAACGCAAAGCGTGATGCTGAAAACTTTGATTACTGCTGTCAAAGATGGGCAAACGTTGCGGGCGATTGCCTCGGTAGAAGGGGGCGTTAATTACAATAAAAATCTGCAACAAATAGAAATAATCAAACCTCGATTGCTCAGTTTTAACATTCTGGACAATAGCATTGCTCAGTCTGAGCAAGCCATCGAGATGGTAAAACAAGCGGTTGGCCAACAAATGCCAATGATATTTTTAGTGGACCTACAACAACTCAATCAACTATTCCCGGGCTTACAGCCAAAAGACTTAGTCATTACTGAACAGGGTCTGTTGATCACCTTGTAATCAATTAAGCTTGCAAACGGTAGTCGTTAAGTTTTGACTACCGTTCAATCAGTTACTGCTAGAGCTGGTAATGATCAGGTAAGTGTTTTATCCCCGCCACACCAGAGGTGATAGCAGCTTTGGCTACCGCGTAAGCAACGTGTTGTAATAGCCTTGGGTCCATGGGCTTGGGGATAATATAGTCTTTGCCAAATTCCAATGATGTTACGTTACTCGCTTTAAGTACGGCCTCTGGTACCGGTAGCTTGGCAATATTGCGGATAGCATCGACGGCAGCGATTTTCATCTCATCATTAATCTGTGAGGCTCTGACATCAAGCGCGCCGCGGAAGATAAACGGGAAACATAATACGTTGTTCACTTGATTGGGATAATCAGAACGCCCCGTGGCCATGATTAGATCCTGACGCACTTGATGAGCCAATTCAGGTTTGATCTCGGGATCTGGATTTGAACAAGCAAATACAATCGGATTTGCAGCCATCAGCGTTAGCGCTTGTGGTGGAAGTACATCTGGTCCTGATACGCCAACAAACACATCAGCGCCTTCAAGCGCATCTTCTAAGCTACGTTTGTCGGTGTTATTGGCAAACAATACCTTATATTCACTTAAGTCAGCACGCTGAGTATGAATGACCCCTTGTCTGTCCAACATATAGATACGTTCACGTTTGGCACCACATTTTACCAACAGCTCCATACAGGCAATTGCTGCTGCGCCTGCCCCCATGCATACGATAGTGACATCATGAATGTTTTTCCCTTGAATCTCTAAGGCGTTTAACATCCCCGCAGCCGTTACTATGGCAGTACCGTGTTGATCGTCATGAAACACCGGAATGGCACAGCGTTTTTTTAGCTCTTTCTCGATGATAAAACATTCGGGAGCTTTAATGTCCTCTAAGTTGATCCCGCCAAACGTGTCGGCAATGTTAGCAACGGTATTGATAAAGTCTTCAGTGCTAGTGTGTTTGACTTCTATATCTATGGAGTCAATACCAGCAAAACGTTTGAATAATAGGGCTTTGCCTTCCATCACTGGTTTTGAAGCAAGCGGGCCTAAATTGCCTAAACCCAGAATAGCGGTGCCATTGGAAATAACCGCTACTAAATTACCTTTAGCGGTATAATCGTAAACGGCATCTGGATTGGCCGCGATTTCTCTGACAGGCTCTGCTACTCCTGGGCTATAGGCTAAAGCGAGGTCTGTTACGGTTTCAGCTGGTTTACTTAAGGTTATGGAAATTTTACCGGGTGTGGGTTTCGCGTGGTAGTCGAGGGCCTGTTGACGAAAATCTGACATAATAAATGCAGTCCTATAAGCAATAGCTCAAGAATATGTAAGCGTATTTGGATTATTTCATATTCGCTTACAAACGGATCTAAAGTCACGCTTTTTGTCTGACTTTTATTAACTTTATCGACTTATCAAATGCCTAATAGGCATTTGATAAGCCTAGGCAAAAAATCGACATTTGTATGGATACCTTGAACCCTTTAACAATCTGCGTAGGTTTTGTTGTGATAAACCGTACTTAGCGACAAATACCGAGAATTGCCGTTTACTTGTGGATTGTGAAGCAGCGATTAAATAAGCATTGTGATCGCAGATTGGTTGTTTTAATATGCTGCTAGATTATATTTTTGAGGGATTAACATGAAAAAATTTGCTTCAGCATTGATATGCTCAGCGCTTATTGCGTCTGGTGGTATTTGTGCACAAGAGTCAGCTGGCGGTGCAAATGCGTCAAACAATGCGTTTGGTGAAATGAGCGAAGACAAAATTATTGCCGGTACGATGATTGCTGGTATTTTAGTTGGCGTTGCTTCCAACGCTGGCGGTGCTAAAACCTTCAAACCAATCTTTATACCAAACCCACCTGTTGATCCGGTTCCTACCTGTATGGGTGATGACGAGTTAGTTGATGGTATTTGTATCGGTACTACTACAACCGTTACAGTGACAACAAGTGGTACGCTGACAACTACCATTGAAGTACCTGTTAGTTATACCTACTTACCGACTCTTCAATAAATTGAGTATATCTTTAGAATAGGCCGCCAAATGGCGGCTTTTTTATTGGTCGCTACTCATGTTCTACTTTTGGTATAGAAACCCTTGAAAACATATTCCATCATTAAGTTGAGCTTTGTATTGATAGCCTTGCCTTTTTTGGTGTCTTGCTCTGCAACACACTTAACTTATTGGCGCAGCATACAATTGGCTTTCAATTCCCCTCCAGACATTAGCGTCAGCACTGAGCAAATATTAGCGTCTCCCTCAGACCTGATTTATGTGAAAAGAGATGACTTTACGCCAATTATCCTCGCTTTGGCTTACCTTGAAGATGGCCAATATACTTGGGTTTCAAGAGATGGTGTGGCGTTACGAGAAAAATATGGTCGCATCAACAGGACCATGGGACTAATTCAAAATTTAGACTTTACAAAATCCGCACAGCCAGACCCATTAATGCGCAACATCTTTATTCAAAATGATGCAAATTGGTCACGAGAATTGGATTACAGCTCGCAGTATTACGGAGTGTCGTTAACATCTTCTTTTCGTATTAAATATGCCGAGAATTTAATTATTCAAAATAAGACTATCAGCACCGTACTAATAGAAGAGGAAATACAATTAAGTGCTGACAAAGGGTGGATAAATTTTTATTGGTTTGAACAATCCTCTGGCTTACTTGTGAAAAGTGAGCAGAAAATACATCCGTCCGGCAGTGTTTTTGAGATCGTATATCTCAGTCGAGCACTGCGACTATGACATCTATGAGTTTTTAAAAGGGATCGATTTTGAAGTATTTTTTGCTGCTTTTATTTTTCATCCTTGCGCCACGAGTTGTCGACGCAGAGGTCACTGTTGTCATCAATAGTGAAAAGTTTGTATTTCTAGGTAATCCTCGTTTGACCGATGTGTTGACGCCGGTTGCACAAAAAAGGCATTGGTATTGGCCAAGTTCAGCATTGTTTAGGCTCGATGGTGTAAACGCGGAGCAACAACGCCGAGAAGTGCTCACATCGCTTGTGATAATCGAACAAGAGTCTGATGTGGCTTTGGCCAATAGCGTTCAACACCTTAAGCAGCAAGTTCAAGCATGGCAGCTAGCTGACCGAGTTGAGCAGACAATAGACTTTGATTTGGCCCGTTTGGACCCAAACTTTAATCCTCGTTTTGAAGATGGCCACTATCTGTTGCTTCTAAAAGAAAGGCCAACAACTATAGAAGTATTTGGTTTGACGGCGAACCCAACAACGCTGAGCCAACAACATAAAATGTGTTTGGCGAGACAGTTACACAAAACATACAGTGAGCTTGAGAACAAAGATTTGATTTATCTCATTCAAGCAGATTCGACGATTACCACTTCTGGCATCGCCTACTGGAATAAAAATTGTGGTGACGTGATGCCGGGCAGTCAAATCTATCTGCCATTTTTTGAGTCACAATTCTCTGACACCAACCGAAAGTTGAATTACGCCATTGCGAGACTGGCTAAAAATAGGGTGATCCAATGAGCTCTCGTCCTGCAATAGTTTCACTTTGTCGAAGTATTACCTTAGTAGTTTTGTTTGTTTTCATCGCTACCGTCAAGGCGGGTGAAGTATACCCTACGCAAGCAGTGCAAGGTGGCATCGGTTTATGGCAAACCCCAACCGCAAGAATGGGCATGGAAGGTGATTTAGCTATCAGTTACACCGACAACGAAGAATACCGCTTTTGGTCAGCCACTTTGCAGCTTTTTCCTTGGATGGAATCCACCGTTCGTTATACCGATGTACGGACTCGTCTTTACAGCGCTGACCCAGGATTTAGTGGCGATCAAACACTCAAAGATAAAGGCATTGACGTCAAGTTTCGATTGCTCGAAGAAGACTTTTATTTACCAGAATTTTCCGTAGGGTTTAGAGATATTGGTGGTACAGGGCTTTTTGCCAGTGAATTTATGGCTGCTAGTAAAGCATGGGGACCCCTTGATTTTCATGTGGGTTTAGGTTGGGGGTATCTGGGCACCGGAGATGATTTCACCAATCCATTTTGTCAGTTAAAAGAATCATTCTGCGATAGAGAGCGCGGGTTTTCGGGAAATGGTGGGAAAATCGAATTTGGTAAGTTTTTCCATGGTAATACTTCCTTATTTGGTGGCATCGAGTATCAGACGCCCCTTGAAGGCCTGTTGTTAAAACTTGAATATGAGGGGAAAACTTATGTTAGAGACCGCGCAGGTGACTTACCACAGGATAGCCATTGGAACATAGGTGCAGTGTACAAATGGCGTGATTTTGATTTTAGCTTGAATTATCAACGTGGCAATACGTTTGGCTTTGGGGTGAGTTACAAAATGAACCTAAACACGGCTAAACAAGTCAAAATAGACGACCCTCCGCGCGCTTTGTTTAATAATACTGTCCCAGAAAATATAGAGTCTGTCGACCGTGCTCGTTTATATCGTTCCCTGCAATACGATGCTGGTTTTGTATTAACTGACGTTGATATTCAAACAGACGAGATGACATTTTACGGTACTCAGCTCAATTACCGTGACAATGATGAGGCAATCCAAAGAGTTGGCAGAATCATTGCGTCCGAGTTACCCGATACTATCAAGCGTTATAAAATTGTTGAAAATGTCGGCACCAATCCCATGCTGGAAACGGTTATCGATGCCGATAGTTTTAAGCGGGCAGCGCGTTTGGAAACACTCGAACATGATATTACCGCTTCCTATGTGCGCGATGATACTTCACAACAAACCCTTGATGAATATCATCCTAATAAAACATCTGGGCTTTTTTATGGTGTGGAGAGTTTCTGGATTCAGTCTTTTGGAAGCCCAGAAGATTTCTATCTATACCAAGGTGGTTTATTTTTCACTGGGGGATATACCTATAACAGCAATGTATCGATGCGCGCTAGCATCAAGGCAAACGTGATCGAGAATTTTAATAAATTCAACTTTACTGTGGATAATTTAGATACCCCTCTTCCACGCGTAAGAACACTGGTCAAAGAATACGTTTCTCGCAGTCGTGTTACCATGGAGTCAGCATTTGTGCATTGGTTTGATCGGCTTGGCAAAAATACCTATGCTCAAGCCTATGCTGGTTATTTAGAAACGATGTTCGGCGGTGTGGGTGGTGAGGTTATGTATCGCCCGGTCGACAGCAATATATTTTTTGGACTGGATCTTAATTATGTTCAGCAACGGTCCTATGAGAATGATTGGGACTTTTTTGATTATAAAGTGCTAACTGGGCATGCCAATATCTATTGGCGCCCTAGCTTCATGCCTGATACTCAATTTACCGTAAACATAGGGCAATTTTTGGCTAAAGATAAAGGCGTGAACATTGACTTTGCTAAACGTTTCGACAGCGGCGTGATCGTCGGAGCCTATGCTGCTTTGACCAATGTTTCTGCAGACGAATACGGTGAGGGAAGTTTTACTAAAGGTTTTTATCTTTCGATTCCCTTTGATTTGTTTGTGGTGGAGCCGGCTACTGGGCGTGGAAAATTTCCCTGGATACCCATTGGCCGTGATGGCGGTCAAAAGCTCTTACGTCCTGTTGAGTTGAGAAGTTTAACGGAAGTGCGTTCCCCATTTTATGATTGATAATATCGCCAAGGATTACCATTTATAACGGAGCTATGTATGCAATATTGGTTATTTAAAACCGAACCTGATGCCTTTGGTATCGATGATCTTGCTGCAAGGCCGCATCAAACCGAACATTGGGATGGCATACGCAATTATCAGGCGCGGAATTTTTTGCGAGATCAAGTACAACTGGGTGATCAAGTATTTATTTATCACTCGAGTTGCAAAGAGGCAGGAATTGCGGGTTTAGCTGAAATTGTCCGAACTGCTTATCCAGACCACAGCCAATTTGATCCGGAGTCAACGTATTTTGATCCTAAATCTGAAGTTCAAGCGCCTCGCTGGTATATGGTTGATGTCAAACTAAAACAAAAATTCAACAAGGTATTGTTGTTATCGACAATAAAAAGTATGCCACAGTTGACTGAGCTTCGCTTATTGAAGAAGGGGCACAGGCTGTCCATCATGCCTGTTTTACCTGAAGAATTCTTGCATTTGTTACAAGCAGCCAAAACTTAACTACTTGTTTGTTCCTCAGCGCTGCTCTGCGTTTTAAGTTTTCCACTGACCATGTTATTACAGGCGCTCATAAAACCTTCTAAGTTGTTTTTGCTCCATGGTACTCTTACTTCCACTGCTTGTGAGGCGACAAACTGTTGAATTCTTGCCATGCTAAATGGGCTGCCTTCTAACGCCTTTTTAAGTGCTTCTTCAACGCTGGCATTGCGCTCACAACACTGAGTCACCACCACAACAAAATTATCTATAAGAAATTGTGCGGCTAACAAATCGTCACCATGTAATAAACCATGATGGCGCAATCCATCTAATTTCAATTTGTAATTATATTGCAATTGCTTACTCATAGTGAGTAATGCACCTAAGGTATAGCGCGTTTGATTTTGCAGGCTGCGTAAACTGAATTTTAATTTTTGCACCTCACGGTTGGCATTTTGTAGCCTTAAAACTAAAAAAATTAGAACCAGTACTAAAATACCAATGATGCCAAAAACAAGCATGGGATCTCCAATTCGCTAGATATGTGGTTAAGACAATCCAATCAGGAAGGTCATTGTGTACTAAGGCTATTTATTCGTACCCTTTGGTGTATAAATAGGGGTTGGGAAGGCCATGATTTTATCAGACAACTGAGTGATCTTTGAGCTACCTTGTTTTTTGACTTCATCAATACGCAGAACGCTGTGCATGGGAATATAAGTATGGGTTACATCGGCAAACTCAGCCTTCAGTTTTTCATGGCTGGGGTCAAGCACCACACTAGTATGGCTATCCCAGACAAAATCACCAATCTCCACAAAGCCAAACATGTTCCCTTGACATACCTCGCGAACGAATAAGTCGTATCGTTCACCATTACTCACAAACTGCACGCGGAATAGGGGCTTTTTCTCTGACATAGTTGAAGGCTCTTGGCAAAATATCTGGGTTAAGTTATTTAAAACGTGCATAGCTAGCCCGTCTCTTTGTAGTCTCTAAATGGCGTTACCTTACGCAAAAGCAAGCCTGACATAACAACTTTATTACAGTGTGTAAGCCCTCATCTAACAAATGAACCAGATGAATTAACTACGGTGTTCGGCTTGCTAATGGGCCAAGTAGTGCCTGAGTAGCCAGTTGCAACTCATCTGTGTCACCTGCGAGCACGGCATTGACAGCAAACCCTTGCACATAGCTGGTCAGTTGCAAAGCGGTAGACTCGATATTGGTATTTGGGTGCAGTTGCTGAAGGTTCTGAGCTTTTTCTAGGCAACCAATAAAGTCAATTTGTAACCTATCTAAATAATGGCGACCGATCTCACGAATTTTTGCATCATCAAAGCCTAGCTCTGTAATGCAATTGATAAGCAAACAACCCTTGCCTTTAACATGCATGACATACGCTTTGAAAAAGTCCTGAATAGACGGTAGACCATGATTTTGCTCTAAATGACCAACGATTTTTTTCAAATATTGCTGGTGATAGTGCTCAAGTACAACGTATAAAAAATGCTGTTTACTGCCAAATTCTAAATAAAAACCTCGGCGATTAAACTCAGTACGGGCAATAATTTCATCCATGATTGTGCCGTGATAACCATGTTCGAGAAACACATCGATGGCCTGATCTAAGATAGCATTAATATTGTACTGGGCTTTGCGAGGCATTGTTTCACAACAACTTTTCTAGAATATATGTTCTTTGAAGGTTAGCGAACAAAATTATTCTGTCAAGCTACTTAGAATTAATGCGTTACACTGGCTTTCAAACAGCAAGTCGCTTAATGTAAGGCCACAAAAAAACATACGAAGAGGATGTACATGAAAAAGCTCGTATACATGGCAAGTCTTACAGTTGGATTTATGCTGACTGCTTGCCAAGGGGACAAACCCACTGAAGTCGTTAGTGCTGACGCAAATCGCATTAAATCCCACTTAAGATTTCTCTCAGACGACCTACTAGAAGGGCGAGATACCGGTGCACGCGGACATGAAATAGCCGCTTTATATATTGCTGCGGAATTTGAGAAATATGGTCTTAAGCCCGCCGGTGACGATGGCACGTTTATGCAACGTATCAATTTTATCCAAGCCAATGTTGATCAAAGTTCAATTAAAATGACCTTAAGCAACGAGAAAGGTGAGGTGGAATTAAGTTATCCGAAGCAATTTTTATCGGGTGCCAATCCTGTGACGGAACAAGCGGTGCTGGATGGCAAGATGGTTTTTGCAGGCTACGGTATCGTTGCCCCTGAGCTAAATCATGACGACTATCAAGGGCTAGATGTTGAAGGCAAGGTCGTGGTTGTATTGTCCGGCAAACCTCGGTCTTTCCCAAGTGAAGAAGGCGCACATTTCGGTTCAAACTATGAAAAACAGAAACATGCGACTGAGCATGGTGCAATAGGTTTTATCACAGTCAGCACACCTACAGCAGAAAAGGTGCGCCCATATCAAAATTTACTTAATTTCTTGCACACACCCAGTGTGCGTTGGTTAGATAATGCTGGGCAACCTGCTAATGTTTTTCCGCAATTATTGGGTGGCGCCTACTTGAGCAAGGAAGCGGCCGAGATTGTGTTTGCCGATGCACCACAAAACCTCGAACAAATTTATGCGATGTTGGAAGAAGATGCTTCACCAAAAGGTTTTGAGTTGCCCTACCGTGTGCATTTGGAATCAAGAAGTGAACATCAACAAATATCCAGTCCAAATGTTGTGGCTATTCTAGAAGGCTCTGATCCAGAGCTTAAAAAACAATATGTTGTTTATTCAGCTCATGCCGACCATATCGGCTTTGCCAAGACGGTAGCAAAAGATAAGATCAATAATGGTGCCATGGACAATGCAAGTGGCACGTCAGTATTGCTGGAAACGGCGCGTTTGTTCAGTCAAATGGCACAAAAACCCAAGCGTTCAATTTTGTTTGTGGCGGTTACGGGTGAAGAAAAAGGTTTATTGGGATCTGATTATTTCGCACAAAATCCTACCGTACCTCAAGACGCTATGGTGGCAAATGTCAATCTGGACATGCCCATATTGACCTATGAATTTGCCGATGTTATCGCCTTTGGTGCAGAGCACAGTGATCTCAAAGCCTCCGTTGCTAAAGCTGCAGACAATATTGGCTTGAGCTTAAGTCCCGATCCGTGGCCAGAACAAGCCTTGTTTACTCGTTCAGATCACTACAGTTTTGTTAAGCAAGGTGTGCCTGCGGTATTTTTAGTCCCCGGTTTACAGTCAGCCGATCCAGAGGTAGATGGCAGTAAAGTGTTTAATACGTTTATTAGCACAAATTATCACAAACCTGGGGATGACTTTAATCAGGTGTTCAACTGGAAAGCAGCGACTAAGTTTGCCGAAGTGAACTTCCAAATAGGTTTAACCTTGGCTAACCAGGCTGAGCGTTCAAGCTGGAATAAAGGCGACTTTTTTGGCGATACGTTTTCTAAATAAGTAAAACACCAGTGTTTCAGGCTATTAAAAAAGCGGACCAATAGGTCCGCTTTTTGATTCAGATGCTTCAGTTAAAAAATTGTTTATTAATAAACTGCCACTGTTCAGCAAAACCTTCGGTAGGGCGTCGAGTAAACTCACTGCGAATAAATTGATTGATCCGCCCATCTGCATAACACACCAACATGTTGGCAATCAGCCCTTCGTCAGCGGGTAGGCTTTTGCCTTCGCGGAGTTTACGCTCACGTAATACCTGTTTCATTTGCGTTTCTAAACGTTCGAATAGTTGAGTGATGCGTTCACGTAAGCGATCTTGCTCTCCCATCAGTGCATCGCCATTTAAAATACGGGTGATACCAGGGTTTTTTTCAGCAAAACCTAAAATAAGATGCAAAATAAGTTGCACCCGCGTTGCGGTATCTTTCTCTTCGTTAAGGATCTTATTGATCCTCGAAAACAGCGTTTCCTCTATGAACTCAATTAAGCCCTCGAACATTCTCGCTTTGCTTGGGAAATGACGATATAGGGCAGCTTCTGACACACCAACATGGGCAGCAAGCTTTGCCGTGGTTATACGCTGGCCTGGGCTCGTTTGTAACATACTGGCCAACGCTTGAAGAATTTGAGCGCGGCGATTGGGGCGTTTTGTTGCGGGCATTACTGGATCCTAATGCTATAAATAAAATTATTCAGTTAGTTGCTCTGCTACCAAGGTCATAAGTTGCCGAGCAAGTGTATGTTTATCCGTCACGGGTAACACTTTTTCACCCTCTGACCAAAATACATTTAGGGCATTTTGCTCACTGTTAAAGCCAATTTTGCTATCTGATACATCGTTGGCAGCAATCATATTTAACTTTTTGGCGTGTAACTTGGCCAAAGCATAATCGCGCACATTTTGCGTTTCTGCGGCGAACCCTACAGTAAACGGCGGATGAGGTAAATGGGCGACATCACTAAGAATATCAGGGTTCTTAACAAAAGTAAGTGTTAACTCATTTTCCTTTTTCTTGATCTTTTGTGGAGTTTTATTGATGGGGCGATAGTCAGCAACGGCCGCACAAGCCACAAAAATGTCGCAGTGCGCCATATTGGCCATGACAGCTTGATGCATCTGATCTGCGCTTTGCACATTAATCAGCTCTACTCCCTGCGGTGCAGTGAGCTGAGTTGGGCCACTCACCAAGCATACTTTTGCCCCTAATTGTTGGGCAGCAGCGGCTAAAGCGTAACCCATTTTGCCTGAACTGTGATTGGTGATATAGCGAACCGGATCGATCTCTTCACGGGTCGGTCCCGCGGTTAATACCACTTTTTTGCCATGTAAAAGTGGACGGGGCGACTCGCACTTATTATGTAATAGCTCGACTATCTCTTGAGGTTCGAGCATTCGTCCTAGCCCAACGTCTCCGCATGCTTGTTCACCCGCAGCCGGACCGAGCACCGTGATTTGGCGGCTGAGTAAGGTATGTAAATTATGCTGAGTCGCGGCAGCTCGCCACATTTGTTGATTCATGGCAGGCGCAATGAAAATGGGGGCAGTGGTGGCTAAACAAAGCGTTGACAGTAAATCATCAGCTAAACCTAAGGCTAATTTTGCCATGAAGTTAGCGGTAGTGGGGGCAATCAATAAGATATCGGCCCATTTTGCTAATTCAATGTGGCCCATGGCGGCTTCTGCATCTTTGTCGAGTAAGTCTGAAGAGACCGGATTACCAGACACAGCTTGCAGGGCGAGAGGGCTGACAAATTCAGCCGCTGATGACGTTGTTACCACTCTGACATTAGCACCTTGCGCTTTCAATTTGCGCACCAAATCAGGCGTTTTATAAGCCGCAATGCCGCCAGTAATACCTAATAAAATATTGTTATTCGCGATGGACATGAATCAATGCAAGGTAAACAAAAGCAAATTTAATCACATTATTGGCTGGATCACCCGCCTTTTGCTAGGCTTATTTTGTTCAACTCATCACTGATGTCGAATAGAAAAGTCCCACAAACTATCAAAGGCAAGGATGCATGAAGATTTCACAATGGCCAAGTGACGAAAGACCCCGAGAAAAATTACTCAAAATTGGCGCCCATAGCCTGTCCGATGCCGAGCTATTAGCCATTTTTTTGCGCACTGGCATAAAAGGCACTAATGCAGTGGATTTAGCCCGGGATTTGCTGGGTAATTTTGGCAGTTTACGAGGGTTACTTGGTGCATCCGAGTTTAACTTTTGCCAAGTGAAAGGCTTAGGCCAAGCCAAGTTTGTGCAATTGCAAGCTTGTGTCGAAATGTCAAAACGTTACTTAGCAGAAAAATTAGACAAGGTTGACGCGCTGACTTCAGTTGAAGCCACCAAACAATATTTATTGGCTGCTTTGCGTGATCAACCTCAAGAAGTCTTTGCCATGTTGTGTTTAGACAGTCAGCACCGCTTAATCAAATACAGAGCGATGTTTTATGGCACCATTGATAGTGCTAGCGTGTATCCTCGTGTTTTAGTTAAACAGGCGCTAGATGACAATGCGGCTGCGGTGATCCTCGCCCACAATCATCCCTCAGGTGTGGCAGAACCAAGTCAGGCCGATCAGCACATTACACAACGTATTCAAAATGCCATGGGATTAGTGGATATCAAAGTCCTTGATCATTTTGTGATCGGCGATGGTGACGCGGTATCTTTTGCTCAGCGTGGCTTGTTGTAGACTGCGTTTTTGGCATAGATATTTTATATCTTGTTTACCAAGCCAATGCATGGTGACTGGTAAAAAATGTTACTATGTTGCTATCGTTCAAATTGAAGACCAACACCTTTGTGGTGTGTCTCATCGTTGTCCAGTATGTTAAGCAAGGAATTTCAATGCGTGTCATTCACTTTGTCTCAGGCGGCTTTTCAGGGTCTACCAATGTTGCCAAGTCAATTATTCTGGCCACCAATCAAAGTGAAGATATCCAATCTACCCTAGTGCTGCGTAAAAAAAGCTCAACCAGTGCAAGCAAAATAGCGCAGATCCGTGCGCAAGGTATTCAGACTGAGGTGGTGTCAGGTGCTTTTCATTTACTCACGGTTTTTCAATTATATCGGGTGTGTCGACGCCAAAAACCCGACATTTTAGTGGTGCATGGGTTTAGCGAGCATTTGTGGGGGCGGTATGCTGGATTACTAGCCAAGGTACCGCACATGATACACGTGGAGCATAACTCTCGCGAGCGCTACACCCGATTCAGGCTCAAACAAGCAAAGTGGTTGAGTCAGTTTACGGATGCCATTGTTGGTTGCTCTGAGGGCGTGAAACAAAGTCTGTTAAAACTTGGTTTTGCACCGGAAAAAACCATGGCCATCAACAATGGCATCAACACACACGTATTCCAGTCAGCGTCGGGCACTGATTTTAATCAACGCAAGCCGGAACTTCTCATGGCGGCACGTTTTGCTCGGCAAAAAGATCAAAGCACCTTGATTCATGCCGTTAATCTTCTGAAAACACAAGGTAGGCTGGTAAAACTGCGTTTTGCTGGTTTGGGCAATAAACGTCATTTGGCCAAAGCTCAAGCCCTGGTCGATAGTTTGCAGCTGCAGGAGCAGATTGAATTTTTGGGGCATTGCCAAAATTTACCCACGCTCTTAGCGGAAACTCAACTGTTTGTATTAAGCACTCATTACGAAGGTATGCCTCTTGCTCTGATTGAAGCTATGGCTGCGGGTTGCGCGGTCATCGGCAGTCGAGTCGTGGGTGTACAAGAAATGATTGAGCACAAGGTGGATGGTTACTTAGTTGAGCCACAGTCACCGCAGGCCCTTGCTGATGCAATTATGTATTTATTAGATAACCCAAGGGTGACTGAAAATCTTGCTCATCGAGGTCAAAACAAAGCATTGACAGAATTTTCCATTGAGAACATGGCAGGTGCTTATATGTCACTGTTCAGAGGCCTAGTAGAAAATACAAACTCTCCCAGATAAGCCATCGACTATCAGGCCTCGTCTCGAGGTTTTTTTGGGTACCTACACCCCGTCAACCCAAGCAATTTGTAACAAATTCAGCGCGAATGTTTACAGATTCACGCCTCGACCTATCTCAAACTGCATCAATGAATTTGGCCAGTAATGGTCAATTTTTCAGCTTAATCATCAAGCTGTTTATCGTGTTTTAGTTGTTCAAATCAACAATTGCTCAAGGTAATTGCATAATGGAAATGACACTGAAAAGTCCAATCTGGCTCAGCATTTTAATTCCAGTTTATAACGTGGAAGCGTATTTACGGCAGTGCCTTAACTCTGTGCTGACTCAGGCTAAGGTAGGTGTAGAAATTATTGTGGTAGACGATTGTTCCACCGATGATTCTCTGTTGATCTTGGAGTCCATCGCAAATCAAGCTTGGTTTCCTGTCACCGTGTTAAAACATGGCAAAAACGCCGGTTTAAGTGCTGCTCGCAATACTCTCTTACACGCGGCTCAAGGACGCTATGTGTGGTTTCTCGACTCAGATGATTACTTAATGGAAGGAGCTATTGCGCATTTGCACAATATTGTAAGTCTGCACTCCCCCGATATTGTCTTATGTGACTACCAAGTCATCTACCCGCAGAAAACTCGCAAGAAAGTGTCATTTCGTGGGCCAACGGCTCGTTTGTTCACTGATAAAGAACTGTTTTTTCAGGGCCTTTTCCGTCGCAAGAAACTGCATATTTGGTCAAAAATTTCAAAGCGTAGTTTATGGGCTGATACACTGAGTTTCCCTGTGGGGCGATTGATGGAAGATATTGTGGTAACCCCGAGACTGGGTTTACGGGCAGAAAGTTACTTTTATCAACCATCGTGCTGGGTCGCTTATCGCAAACGACCCAACAGTATTTTGGCTACCTACACACGCCAGCGTTTAGAAGATACCGCTTGCGCCTTGGAGGGTGTGCTGACACTTTGGCAACATCACCTCCCTGAACTGAGTGATAAATCGAGATTATTTTTCAGTGAATTTGCCTTTGAGCTTCTGGTAGGCAACATGCGTGATGGACGTAGGCATAAACTGCTGAGTCACAAAGAGCAGTTGAAGTTCTACACCTTGTTTCATCAGCAAATAAATTGGAGCAAAAAAAAACTATCTGCTGTTTATTGGCAGCATTGGCATATTTTGCAGTGGTTGAGGTTTAGCTATAAATATTTCATGCAAAGCCGTTCGGTGTAAGTGACGTAGAGTAAACGTGAGTTGGAGGAACTGTTCGCAGTTAGACGGATTCAGGCTAAAATAACGCAAAAGTCACCTTGAGTTGAAGGTTAAAAAGCGGTGAAAGCGTAAATCTGCAGATTTACTGTACATTTTGCTTGAACAGAATAGGCCTTTGCTGTATAAAATGCGCCCTCTTGTAATAGCGTTAACTGGCACGTTGCTTAGTGTTTCTTGTCAGAGGCTAAAATTTTTTAGATTGTTTGGAGACAATACGATGTCCAGAGTATGTTTAGTTACTGGCAAAGGGCCAGCGGTAGGTAACAACCGCTCGCACGCTAAAAACGCGACTCGTCGCCGCTTTTTGCCCAACTTGCAAACCCACCGTTTTTGGGTTGAAAGTGAAAACCGTTTCGTTAAGTTACGCTTATCTACTAAAGGTATGCGTATTATTGATAAAAAAGGTATCGACTCAGTACTAGCTGATTTGCGTACCAACGGCGTTAAAATTTAAGGAACCAGATCATGCGTGATAAAATTAAATTAGTGTCTACTGCTGGTACTGGTTACTACTACACTACCGATAAAAACAAACGTAATATGCCTGGCAAAATGGAGATCAAAAAGTTTGATCCTAAAATTCGTCAGCACGTGTTGTTTAAAGAAGCCAAGATTAAGTAATTTTTACTGGTTTTGTCTCCTGAAGAACCCGGCATTTGCCGGGTTTTTTGCGTATTGCAAACATAGTCAACCCACCTAGGCTTATGCGATACTGCCAGTCTCGCCACTTGATTTTTTGTGCTCATGCTAAAACTTACACAACGTGCTTGGAATAATGTACTCATTATCAGCATGCTGGTGCTCATTTTGTTGTTTAATCGCACCTCCAATTTTTTAAATGGTGGCAGCGACAACATAGTTGATAACCACCTATTGCCAAGCGACGCCCAGATCAGCACAGTCGATTTTGGCTCTTATCAAGTTGAGCGCATTGCAAAGAGTTGGCGCTGTGTAGGCTGCAGTGCTGACATCGAGCAAATCGAAAAGTTAGTTACTCAGTGGCAAACTGCTACTACACAAGCCTCAACAGAAAATTTGGCCTTGTCAGACGCCAGCGTTTCACAGGTGGTGATTATTTCCTTGCTGGGTCAAGGGCAAACACACAAATATGAATTATTCAAAGTAGGCGATGTAACCTTGGTTTTGTATCAACAGCAAGTTTTTCAGTTGCAGGGCAGCACATTTGATGACTTACGTCTGGCGGAGCCTCCACATGCCTGAGTTACCAGAGGTTGAGGTCAGTCGACTAGGCATAACGCCCCACCTGCTACACCAACGCATTAGCAAAATTATCGTGCGTCAACCTCAGTTGCGCTGGCCTGTGCCTCACGACATTCATCTGGCTGAAGGTTTGGTCATTGAACAAGTAAGACGCCGCGCTAAATACCTGCTGATTGATACGACATTGGGTAGCATAGTATTGCACCTTGGCATGTCTGGGCGACTGCATATCGTCAATGCCGACACACCAGTGAAAAAACATGACCACATTGACATCGTATTAGAAAATGGCGTGTGTCTGCGCTTCAATGATGCCCGTCGTTTCGGCGCTTGTTTATGGCAGGGACAAGGTTTACCAGCACTGAGTGTACTGACTACCCTTGGTCCAGAGCCATTAACAACAGACTTTGATGGACGGCGTCTTTATCAACTGTCACGCAACAAGTTGGTGGCAGTGAAATCTTTTATCATGGATAACAAAATAGTGGTGGGTGTTGGCAATATTTACGCCAGTGAATCATTATTTCTGGCGGGTATTGATCCCCGCAAGGCTGCGGGCAAAGTCAGTCTAAAAGCCTACTTAAGTCTGGGCACTAGCATAAAACAGATACTGCAAGCCGCTATCGACCAAGGAGGCACTACCCTCAAAGATTTTGCTCAAGCGGACGGTAAACCGGGGTATTTTGCCCAAGCGCTTCGCGTCTATGGTCGGGCGGCGCAGCCATGTGTGGCTTGTGGATCATCTATTGAGTCGCTGACCATTGGTCAGCGCAATACGTTTTTTTGTGGTCACTGCCAAACGTAGTTTGATTTATTCGCTTGGGTGCAGTTTTTGGTGCAAGGCCTCCACCACGACAGGATGGCAAAAGTCATTCACTCTGCCCCGATGCAGCGCTACTTCTTTTACTAAGGTGCTTGAAATAAAAGAGTTTTCTTCAGATGGTGTTAAAAAGACACTCTCTAGATTGGGATTCAAGCGCCGGTTCATATTGGCAAGTTGAAATTCATACTCAAAATCAGACACCGCCCTTAAGCCACGGATTAAAATTGTTGCCCCGTGTTTTTCGGCAAAGTCAGCCAGCAAACCGCTAAAGCCAATTACCTCTACATTTGGCAATCCTTTGGTCACTTCTTTTATGAGAGTAACACGTTCAGCAAGACTGAATAAGGGCTTTTTGCTGGGGTTGGCAGCTATGCCTACCGTTACAGAGGCAAACATGTTGGCAGCGCGTTCGATTAAGTCGGCGTGTCCATTGGTAATGGGATCAAAGGTGCCGGGATAAATGGCTTTGGTGTGCATAATGTATTTTATAAAAGAATCATGCCATGAGCATAACCTAAGTGCAGGTAAAACATAAGGAAAAGCCACGTATTGCAGTGAAGTTCATACCTTGCCCTGATAACCCTCACTGCATTGCTGCCAATTTTCTGCTCTAAAGTGAAACACGCTTTGTTTATTTTTTTCTTTGTTTAACGAACGTAACAAGCGCTGCATATTGGCAGCCTTCCAAGTGTTTCCCGTCTTCTGGGCGCATTTATCAAAATCAATTAACCACACCTTATGCTTGTCATCCACCATCAAATTGTGAATATTTAAATCATGATGGTAAATCTGAGCATCATGCAATTGTCGGATTGCCGCCCCGATGGCACGCCACAGAGGTGCTGACAATGTTTGTTGTTTCAGCAAGGTAAACACATCGATGGCGTGAGGGATCTTCGTTAAAATAATGTCCGCACGGTAAAACAAGCCTTGCCTCTGCACCCACATCGCTGCCGCGCGAGGCACGGGTAGTCCTAGGGTGTTAGCCTGATTCAATAAATGAAACTCCCGCCATGCTCGACTGTTGGCCAAACCGGTATAGAAGTAGCGGTCTTGAATAAGTTTAGCAATCAGGCCACCGCGACGATAGTGGCGTAATACAAACTGCTGACCGTTGTGTGTAAAAAATAAGGTGGTACCGCGACCCATAGCCTGACCGATGACTTTATGTTGGTCGTACCAATAGTCATGCTTAAACATCTCATCAGTCATTTCTGGCAATAGGCTTTGATCAAAAAGTAAGATATTGTTTTTTGTCGTTTTTTGGACTAAATCAGGCATGCTATTATGCTGTACACAGGAACGATTCCCCATTGTAATGCAATGTCACAACAATACCGAATTCCTGTTTGATTAACCCAATGAATTCTTTTGTTATCAATAGGCAAGTGAATGGTCACACAGCAGCACAAATCATCTTCTCAAGATGAAATAGAACTAATAATCGGCAACTCGAACAGCAATTTTTCGGGTGTGACCTCGACAATGCTGCAGGTGATGTCGGAACAACGCAAGATAATTAACCTGCGGATTATGGGCAAACATTTTGTCCCTGATCCTTCACTGGTAATCAGTTTTTGGCAAACTGTGAAGCTCTGTCGAACGCCGCTTAGCAATGGTAAATGGCGAATTTTTCATGCACGGCGGGTGGATGAGATGATCCAAGGCGTAGTATTGAAATATGTATTTGGGGCAAAAATAAAACTGGTGTTCAGTTCCGCCGCTCAACGTCATCGCTCGGGATTGACCCTCTGGTTAACCAGACGTATGGACGGTGTAGTTGCCGTGAGTAATCGTTCGGCGGGTTATTTGGCTGAACCGCCAGACATGGTGAATCCCCATGGTGTGCAAAGTGACGAGTACCGCCCTGCTCCTGACAAACGGCAAGCCTGGCAAGCTCTGGGATACGGTGGCGAGATTGGCATTGGTATCTTGGGTCGGGTGCGCAAGCAAAAAGGTGTGCATTTATTTGTGCGTGGCTGTATTGCTACCTTGCACAAATACTCACAGGTGAATGCGGTGGTAGTTGGAGCGATTTCGTCGAGCAACAAAGATTTTGTCGCTGGCTTACAAAAAGAAATTGCTGACGCCGGGTTAACCCAGCGCATTACCTTTACCGACGAGTTACCCTTTGCACAAATACCTAAAATTTTCAGTAGCTTATCGTTAGTGACAGCGCTGAGCGACAACGAGGGTTTTGGTTTGACGGTGTTGGAAGCCATGAGCGGTGGTGCGGCGGTTTTGGCAACCCAGGCGGGGGCATGGGAAGAAATAGTGCGCCCCGGCATCGATGGTTACATCGTACCCATTAACGATCAACAAGCGGTAAATGAAAAGTTAGATCTCCTACTCAGTGATCAAACTAAACTACAGGCTATGGGTAAAGCGGGTAGAGAAAGTGTTGAGCAGCATTACAGTGTGCATCATGAAGCGCAGCGCTTGATCGATTACTTTCGCAGCTTGCAGTAGCAGGGTAGACCGAGGGTTGACATAAAAACCTAGAGTTTGAGAAAGGCCAAGGTATTAGCTAAGGCCACGCGATTATTATTGATCACTGCGCGTCCTGCTTCTCCTGCCGATTCCCTCGCCGCAGTATCGTGTAACCAAGCTTGCAAGGTATGTTGCATCTGCTGTTGATTATTAACAATAACCAGTGCACCGGCTTGTTCAAGGGTTTGGCAAATCTGCGGATTGTTATAGGTAGAGGGCCCCATCACCGCGGGTACACCCATGACTGCAGACTCCAGAGCATTATGCCCGCCTCGTGCTGCGATACTGCCACCAATAAACGCTACATTTGCCAAACCATATAACACCTGCAACATGCCCATTTTATCCCCAAGTATGACTTGCGTGGTGTCTTGGCAGGCTTGCTGGCTACTCAGTGTGACAAACCGCATATTCTGCTCGGCTAAGAGCGTGGCTACCTCAGCAAAACGTTGAGGGTGACGGGGCACGATGATTAACAGTAGATCTTGAAAATCTTTGCTTAACAAGCGAAAACATTCAAGGATCCAACTCTCCTCAGGTTCGTGGGTACTGCCTGCTACCATGACCAAGCGACTACCAATATTAAGCTGTTGGCCAAGCTTGCTAATTTGATCTGGTAGCTGCGGATCGATATTTATATTAAATTTTAAATTATGCGTGAGCCTTAAGGTCTCGCTTAATGCGCCTAGGTGCTGATAATTCTCTAGGTCACGTTGGCCCTGAGCGCCAATACCGCTGAGTTTGTGCAGCAGTGGTTTAGTCAGATATGCCAAGCGCTGATAAGTGCGCAGTGATTTATCGCTCATTCTGGCATTGACCACGTAGACCGGTATGGCTTGGCGCCATGCCACATGCACTAAGTTAGGCCACAACTCCATTTCCGTGATGAGCACCATACGAGGTTGCAGTTTGCGCAATAATTTCGCCATAAACCACGGTAGATCGTAGGGTAAATACATGTGGCAAACGTGATCAGCATATAACTGCCTCACGCGTTCTCTGCCAGTTAGGGTGTTGGTGCTGATAGTAATGGCAACATCGGGATACGCTTTGAGTAATTGCTGCACCACTGGCTGCATAGTTACCACTTCACCCACGGAGGCGCAGTGCAATAAAAACCCATTTTTTTGTGCCACCTGAGCCAATACCGCGAAGCGAGTTAAATGCTCTGCTGCATAGTTAACACCGTGTTTATAGCGAGAATAAAGCCACCACACAGCCAAAAATGGCAATAACAACAGCCACACAAGCGTGTAGGCAAACAGGCTGAATTGCTCAGGCAGGGATGGGCGGTAAGGTTTGCGCATGCATTAATAATTGTTGAACTAAATCAAGACGATACTCTAACAGAACTGTGGTGGTTGTGGCTAACTATGCTGAGCCGAGGAATGCTCGCTAAGGCTTGTCACTTAGTCATAAACGCTGCAACCTTTGCCTGTAAAATTCTTTACACACCTGCATGACTTTAAATAAATAATTCTGACCGACAGGTTCGCAAAATAGTCCACTATTCCAGTAGAATAATCAGCTACGCGCCGCCCTAGTTTACTTTGGATAAATGATGAAAGACGATTTTTTTAAACGCATTGAGCAGCAGCTTGATGAAGCGCAGACGCAAGGCCTGTATAAACACGAGCGACTCATTTCCTCAAGCCAAAAAGCCCAAATCACAGTAGCCAATGATCGTCAGGTTTTGAACTTCTGTGCCAACAACTATCTTGGTTTAGCCAATCATCCAGATTTAATTGCGGCCGCTAAACAAGGCTTAGACAGCCATGGTTTTGGCATGGCATCAGTTCGTTTCATTTGCGGTACACAAGATATCCACAAGGCATTGGAGAGCAAAATATCCGGCTTTTTAGGTATGGAAGATACCATTTTGTATCCCTCATGTTTTGACGCCAACGGCGGATTGTTTGAAACCATTTTAGACGCTGAAGATGCCATTATTTCGGATGCCTTAAACCATGCCAGTATTATCGATGGGGTGAGACTGTCAAAAGCCAAACGTTATCGCTATGCCAATAATAATATGCAAGAACTGGAAGCGCAGTTACAGCAAGCCGACGCGGATGGTGCACGCACAAAATTGATTGCTACCGATGGTGTATTCTCAATGGACGGTGTGATTGCTAACTTGGCTGCCATCTGTGACTTAGCCGACAAATATCACGCCCTTGTGATGGTAGACGATTGTCACGCTACGGGTTTTGTGGGTGAGAGCGGACGTGGCAGTCATGAATACTGTGGGGTAATGGGGCGAGTGGACTTACTCACTGGCACACTGGGTAAAGCGTTAGGTGGCGCCTCAGGTGGTTATACATCTGGTAAAAAATCGGTCATAAGTTGGTTACGTCAACGGTCGAGACCTTACTTATTCTCTAATTCTGTGGCACCGCCCATTGTTTCGGCCTCATTAAAAGTATTCGATATGATGGGTAATGGTGAGGCATTGCGTGCGGCGGTGGTGCGCAACAGTGCCCATTTTCGGCGTCGTATGACAAACGCTGGGTTTACCCTGGCCGGTAAAGATCACGCCATTATTCCTGTGATGTTAGGTGATGCTAAATTAGCCACCACCATGGCAGATATGTTGTTGCAACGTGGCATTTATGTGGTGGGATTTTCATTCCCTGTGGTACCTAAGGGGCAAGCGCGGATCCGCACTCAAATGTCTGCCGCACATAGCCTAGAGCAAGTCGATGAGGCGGTGGATGCCTTTATCGCCGTTGGTAAAGAATTAGGAGTGATTGCATGAAGTCCTTAGCCAAATTACATAAAGAAAAAGGCATGTGGATGACGGACAGTCCGATGCCAGAAGTAGGCCACAATGATGTGTTGATAAAAATTCACAAAACCGCTATTTGTGGCACTGATATGCACATCTATCAATGGGATGAGTGGTCACAAAAAACCATCCCAGTGCCCATGGTTGTTGGCCACGAATACGTGGGTGAAGTTGTGGATATGGGGCAAGAAGTGCGTGGTTTTAAAATAGGAGATCGGGTATCCGGAGAAGGGCACATTACTTGTGGCCACTGCCGCAATTGCCGCGCTGGCCGTCGTCATTTGTGTCGCAATACCACCGGTGTTGGGGTAAATCGTCAAGGCGCCTTTGCCGAGTATTTAGCGATTCCTGCTTTTAACGCCTTTAAAATTCCACACAACATTAGCAGTGACTTTGCCGCAATTTTTGACCCTTTTGGCAATGCCGTGCATACCGCGTTGTCTTTTGATTTAGTCGGCGAAGACGTATTGATCACAGGTGCTGGGCCCATTGGTATTATGGCCGCCGCCGTGGCTAAACACGTGGGTGCGCGTAACGTTGTGATCACCGATGTAAATGATTATCGCCTTGATTTAGCGAAGAAAATGGGTGCAACCCGTGCCATCAATGTTGCCCAAACCAGTCTCAAAAATGTGATGCGCGATCTTGGTATGACTGAGGGATTTGACGTGGGTCTAGAAATGTCTGGGGTGCCAGCCGCCCTGCGCGATATGTTGGCGCACATGAATAACGGTGGCAAAATAGCAATGTTGGGCATTCCCCCCGGCGATGTAGCCATAGACTGGAACCAGGTGATCTTTAAAGGATTAACTATTAAAGGTATATACGGTCGCGAAATGTTTGAAACTTGGTATAAGATGTCGAGCTTGATCCAAGGTGGTTTGAACCTGAATCCAATTATTACCCATCATTTCCCAGTCGATCAATTTTTGCAGGGCTTTGAAACGATGGGATCTGGGCAGTCAGGCAAGGTTATTCTCGACTGGCTGTAATTGACAATAAACGAGGTGAATAAGTCATGATGGAGCAATTTGCCCACATATCGGTGCTGGAGGCAAAAGAAAAATTGGCGGATGGTCAGACTAAAGTCGTTGATATTCGTGATGAGCGCTCGTTTGAATTGGGTCACATTCCGCAATCCATGCATTTAACCAATGGCAGCTTACATAGCTTTATGGCCGAAACGGATTTCGAAACCCCGGTAATTGTTTGCTGTTATCACGGCAATAGCAGCCAACAAGCTGCTCAGTTTCTTATTCATCAAGGTTTCCATGAAGTCTATAGCCTGGATGGTGGTTTTGAAGCTTGGCGTTTAGCCCAGCCCATTGCCCATTCAGCATAGTGTGTAGGCAGGGCTGACACATCACCGATTCAACTTTTCTCGTCGCATTTCGCCAAGAACGTGCAGCCCGTATGCTGGTGAACTACCTTATCACCCAGCATATTGCCGCACATTACGTGCGACTTGATCAACAGCAGGCGCACGGCGTAGTAATCAGCGACGCATTACAACTTCCTGAAGCACAACACATTGCTCAAGAATTTATTGCCAATCCTCATCAAGAAAAATATCAAGATGCGGTGTGGCAAGCAGGTGAGTCAGTCTCTATGGCAAATATTAACTGGTTTTCGTTTGCCGCTATACGCGCACAGTTAAAACAAACACCCTTTACTGCCTTGATTCTGCTTAGCTGCTTGGTGATTTATGCATTGGAGATAAGCGGCTTTACTAGTGTTTATGCAAGTTTGCGCATTCTCCCGTGGCCGCAGTTAGTGGCCGATCAACAGTGGTGGCGCTTGATTGGGCCGGCACTTATTCATTTCAGTAGTCTGCATATCATATTTAATTTGTTGTGGTGGTGGATGTTGGGGCAACAGCTTGAACAAAACTTTGGTTTGATGAGTTTAGTGTTGTTGTTTTTAAGTAGTGCGATTTTTTCGAATGTGGCGCAATTAATACTTGAAGGGCCTAATTTTGGCGGTTTGTCAGGGGTGGTCTATGCCTTGGTTGGCTGTGTATGGTGGTTGGGGTGGTTGCGTCCCAGTTGGGGTATCAGTTTGCCGCAACCCCTCATCATATTTCTGCTACTTTGGTTGGTGATTGGTTACGCTGATGTGTTGTGGATCCCCATGGCTAATGTAGCTCATACAGCTGGGCTCATAGCCGGCTGTTTATTTGCTTTATTGCTGGTGCAGATCCCCAAATTGAGTCGCCGCTAATACCGCGTTAACGCACTCCTATGCTAGGGGGTTTACATCCCTTAACTTTGGTACAAATATTTAGTAAAAATCACGTCCTTAATCATTTCATTACCGGTTTCGCGTTTCATCAATTCCCGCAAACGCTCCAAACATGCACGACGAATATCTTCGCGCCCAGTCAATGATTTTACTTTCTCTTCCGGCTGTCGGCCAAAAATATCAATGGTAGCAGCGGTTAACAGGGGGGCATGATGTTCGGCTGCCTCTAAGTAATCGGCATCCTCTAACATCAGCTCAACCGTTACCCGCACATACCCCAGTTTTCTCGCGTTGGCACCCAAGTAATTGGTGACAATGTCAGGCTCTATGCTGAAGTATGCATAGTTTTTACGCTGTATTTCCTGGCCGTTAAGTGGCAAAGAGGTCAATACCATTAGGCTTATCATGCACCAAAGCTGAGCCGATTTTTTAATCATGAGTTTAGTTTGTCCTCCTTTTTTACAGACTTCATAGTTTACCAAGTTTACTGGGTTTACATAAAACAATTTAGTCTCATTGCATCAATTGCTATCATGCTGCGGAATTTATTGATAAGACCGAATTTTGAGCCTAGTTTCCCGTTCTACACACAGCGTTCTGCCTATTGGTATCGAGACATCTTGGTCTGATCCAGCTGCACTCACCATCGGCGATCCGTACTTGAAAAATTGGCTATTGGACACTGGCTCATTAACCGAGCGTTTGCAATCACAATGTCGAGAATTCCGTGTTCACGTATTATGTCAACGGCCGGTTACGCCGAGTCTTGAGGAAAATCATTTCTTGCAGGCAACAAAGGTCGCCAATCAAGCCCAAGCTTGGCAAGTAAGAGAGGTGATTTTGTATGGTGACAATCAGCCTTGGGTGTTTGCACGCTCGCTACTTCCTCAATCACTGTGTGACAATGAATTAGCCGGGCTTGGTTCCCAGCCACTGGGGAAAATGTTATTTAATGATCCGCGTTTTAAGCGCTACCCTTTCCAAATAACTTGTATGAACCCAGCGCAAAGTTGGTTAACTAAGGTTGATGCAAGCAGTAAGGCTTTGTCTGTTGATGGCCTTGCCTTGTGGGGTAGACGCTCTTTGTTTACCGTAAACAGCTTGACTATGTCAGTGGCCGAGGTATTTTTGCCGCAGTCCCCAGCCTATAAAAATCTTCGTTAATGGGTGTATTGTTGTTTGAATTTTTTGCCTAACTCAATCCGTCTGAATCCATATTGGCGTTTGATGCGCATGGATAAACCGATTGGCATTTATTTGTTACTGTGGCCCTGTGTTTGGGCTTTATGGATTGCAGCGCAAGGAACGCCGCCACTGTTGATTTTGCTGGTATTTATAGCTGGCACAATTGTGATGCGGGCAGCGGGTTGTGTTATCAACGATATTGCCGATCGCAATATCGATGGGGCGGTAAAACGCACCATGCAGCGCCCACTAGCCAGCAAAGAGTTGAGTACCAAGCAGGCTCTAGGGTGTTTTTTGGGTTTGGCGCTGTGTGCGTTACTTTTGGTATTAACCCTTAACTGGCAAACGGTTTTGCTGGCGTTTGGCGGCTTGGCCTTAACCGTCAGCTATCCCTTTATGAAACGTTATACCCATCTTCCGCAAGTTGTACTTGGTGCTGCGTTCGGCTGGTCGATACCCATGGCATTTATGGCCATTAATCAGCAGTTGAGTGAAGTAGTGTGGTATCTATACGCCGCCAATTTATGTTGGACGGTGGCCTATGACACGGAATATGCCATGGTGGATCGAGATGATGATCTGAAAATTGGGGTGAAATCCACCGCGATCCTGTTTGCCCAGTTTGATAAAGCCATCATCTTCATATTACAGATGATGACCTTAGTGTTACTGGCGAGAGTCACGTACTTGGCAAACCTGAGTTGGCCCGTTTGGTTGGCCTTAGCCCTTTGTTTTCAGCTTTTTTTATATCAGCAATACTTGATCAAAGATCGACTCAGGGATCAATGTTTTCAGGCCTTTTTGCACAACCATTGGGTGGGATTAAGCATGGCAGTGGGCATTATTACTCATTATCTATTGCAGGTTTAGGCACTTCCAAGGCAGCAATGCGAGCTTCAAGTGCCGCGAGCTTTTCGCGAGTGCGGATCAGTACCTGAGTTTGTACATCAAATTCTTCCCGGCTGACAAAATCCAGACGACTGAGCTGAGCTTGCAATATTTGCTTCACTTTGGATTCGGCGCCTTCCGCCATGGTTTTTACCCCTTGAGGTAGAGCGTCGGAAATTTGTTTGGCCAGTTCTTCAAGTTTTTTCGGATTTAACATGGATTGTCCTTTGGTCACAGCTTGCTATCGGCCGTATTGTAACGAAAGTCATAATATAAACCACTTAAACCATTGCACAGCCAGATTGTTATTGGTCAAGTGGTGGATTATTTCTTACAATCCCCTGCTGCGTTTAACCCCACTGAGACATGCATGAAACTTAACCCCGGTCAGAATCAAGCCGTTAACTACATATCTGGGCCTTGCTTAGTGTTAGCAGGTGCGGGAAGCGGTAAGACGCGGGTGATCACTAATAAAATTGCCTACTTGGTGCGCGAGTGCGATATGCCCGCACGTTATATTGCCGCGGTGACCTTTACCAATAAGGCGGCGCGGGAGATGAAGGAGAGGGTTGCGCAAACCTTGGGTAAAAAAGAAGCACGTGGACTCAAGGTCTCTACTTTTCATACCTTGGGTTTAAATATCATCAAGGCTGAGGTGAGTCGTTTAGGGTTGAAAGCAGGTTTTTCCTTGTTTGATGACAAAGACAGCTTAGCTTTGTTAAAAGATTTGACCAGTCATGAACTAGACGGCGACAAAGAGCAATTAGCTGCGCTGCAAAACCGAATTTCCGCATGGAAAAACGAATTAATCTTGCCCAGTCATTTACATGCCGCGTCTTTGTCCAGCGCGGATGGCGAATTTGCAGAATTTTATGCGCGTTACCACAATAATTTGCGTGCCTATAATGCTTTAGATTTTGATGATCTTATTATGTTACCCACCTTACTGCTGAAATCTAACGAGCAGGTGCGGCAAAAATGGCAAAGTAAAATTCGTTACTTGTTGGTGGATGAGTATCAAGATACCAATACCAGCCAGTATGAACTGGTGCGTTTATTGGTGGGTGAACGAGCACGTTTCACCGTGGTCGGCGATGATGATCAATCCATTTACTCGTGGCGTGGGGCGCGCCCGCAAAATTTAGTGTTACTGCAACAAGATTTTCCCAAGTTGAAAGTAGTCAAACTCGAACAGAATTACCGTTCATCTGGGCGCATCCTGCATTGCGCCAACATCTTGATCCAGAATAACCCTCATGTGTTTGAAAAAAAGTTGTTCAGTGAATTAGGTTATGGCGAACATTTACAGGTTATTGTGGCGAAAAATGAGGAACATGAAGCAGAACGTGTGGTGGCCGAGTTATTAGCACATAAGTTTATGCAAGGGACTCAGTTTAAAGACTATGCCATTTTATACCGCGGTAACTTCCAATCGCGGATATTTGAAAAAGTCTTAATGAGCAATCGCATTCCATACAAAATCAGCGGCGGTATGTCATTTTTTGGACGAACTGAAGTAAAAGACATCATGGCTTACCTGCGGATCTTGGTTAATCAGGATGACGACAATGCATTGCTGCGTGTGATCAATACGCCCACTCGAGGCATTGGTCGAGTCAGTTTGGAAAAACTGGGCAACCTTGCCAATCAGCTTGGTTGCTCGATGTTTGCCGCAATATTTTCACCCCAGCTAGCAGAACATTGCAGTGGCAAAGCGCTAACCTCGATAGAGCACTTTGGGCGATGGATGGTGGAACTGTCCGATCGCGCGGTGCGCGGCGATGGTATTGCCACCATCCGTGAAATGATCAAAGCCATGGGCTATGAAGAGTGGTTGTATGAAACCAGCACGAGCCCCAAGGCTGCAGAAATGGCCATGACCAACATTAGTACCCTGTTTGGCTGGATAAGCGATATGTTGGAAGGCAGTGAATTAGATGCCCCCATGACTTTGCAAGAAGTGGTAAATCGCTTAATTTTGCGCGACATGCTTGAACGGGGCGAAGACCAAGATGAATCCGATCAAGTGCAACTCATGACCTTGCATGCATCAAAAGGTTTGGAGTTTCCTTATGTATTTATGGTGGGCATGGAGGAAGGGCTGCTGCCTCATCAAAGTAGCATTGATGAAGACAATATTGACGAAGAACGTCGCCTTGCTTACGTGGGTATTACCCGTGCCCAGCGCCAGCTGTTTTTCACCCTGGTGAAGGAGCGCCGTCAATATGGCGAGGTGATCAATCCGGAACCAAGTCGTTTTTTATACGAGCTGCCGCAGGATGATATTCTCTGGGAGACGACCAAGAAAAAAGATTCCCCAGAAGTCCGTCAGCAAAAAAATGAGATCGGCATCGCAAATCTGCGCTCAATGCTTGGTAAAAAATAACAGACACGCCTCAAGTTTATCGCAAGAAGATATTCAATCTGTTTGTAAGGAGAATTTTTGGCGGGGGCTGGTGATAATTTTTGTCTTGCGCCCATCGTGTGACGCCCATCGTGTGACGCCCACACATCATTTAGCTGGCGTTAGCTATTTCGTTGGGGTTAAGGCTGAAACTGTTTGCCGCTAATTCCAGTATTGCTGCTTTTTGTAAAAACTTACCCTGCCCATATTCACAGCCTGCACTCAATAGCGCCTGTAGTTGTTCGTCAGACTCGATACCTTCAGCAATCAGTTTAAACTTGAGATGCTTGGAGATAGACAATACTGACTGAATTAGTTTTAAGTTCCGCTCTGAGCGCGGGATGGTCTTCATGAAACGATGGTCGACTTTGACGAAATCAAAAGGATAGGCATACAGATAACTTAACGATGCTAAGCCACTACCAAAATTATCCAACACCAAACCGATACCCGCTCGTTTGAGGATTTTTATCGCCGGCAACATAAACTGTGAACGACGGTTTAAGTCATTCTCATCAAATTCAATGACTAACATTTTTGGATCAACATCAGCATCTTTAATCCGTTCAATAAGTTGCTGTGCTAAATTACTTTGTGTTAAGTGATGAATAGACAGGTTGATGGCTAGGCGCTGTGTTTGGCGGCCGTCTCTGGCGCTTTGCCACTCTTTCAAGATCTGGCACGCCTTGTCTAACATAAAGTTGTCCATTTCAACTGTCAGACCACTTTGTTCGGCGATTTGCCAGTATTGCTCGCGCTTGATTTTACCGAGGGTCGAATGCTCCCAGCGGATGTAACATTCAGTATAAAGTTGTGCTTTATCCACCAAATTGAACGCCGACTGGGCATAACATTCAAACGACGCTGCTTTGAGCATTTGTCTGAATTCGCTTTCGATTTCCAATTCTTCCAGCAGTTTTTCCCGCATCGTTTTGTCGAAAATGATATAGCGGCCACGGCCTAAGGTTTTAGCTTGATACATTGCTGCATCGGCGTCACGTAAAATCTCCTCAGCGGTTTGATAACCGTTTTCAATGTAGGCAATGCCAATACTGGCACCGGAATACATTTCTTTGTTTTCTATGACAAAGGGCGCAGCGATAGCGCTGATGATACGCGAAGAAATTTCTTCGATATCGCTAGGCGCTTCAAAGTTATCAAACAGCACCACAAACTCGTCACCACCAAGGCGAGCCAATAAGTCATGACCACGAATGCAGGCACTAATACGTTTGGCCACTTCTTTTAAAAACATATCACCGGCATGGTGCCCAAGGGAGTCATTGATTTGTTTGAAGCGATCTAGGTCAATAAATACCACGGCAAAGTGGTTAGTGGCATAACGTGCTTTGCTGGCTAAGGCCAACTCTAAGCGATGATTAAACAAGACCCGATTGGCTAAACCAGTCAGTCCGTCATGATGAGCATCATGTTCGAGCTTTAGTTGGATCTGTTTGCGTTCTTCAATTTGTTTTTGCAAAAATAAGTTCGCTTGATTGAGCTCATTGGTGCGTTCTTTTACTTTTTCGGCAAGCTGTTGGTTATACAGCTGAATGGCCTCTGAGGAGCGCTTACGCCCCAAAGCGACTGCAATATGATGGGAAACAAAACGCAAAAATTCCAAATCTTTCTGCGCGTATTTTTGCTCGGCACCATAACTTTGCACGGCAATAACACCCGATATCACCCCGTCAATAAAAAGCGGAGCACCTAACCAAGAGGTATCGGTTTTTAACATGCTCGGTGCGATTTTTTTATCTAACTCGTCTTGCTCGGTTAACTCTTTTACCCGTGATGTATCAATGAGTTCAGCACGACCTTGGCGAATAACGTATTCAGTCAAACCCAAACGTAAAGAGCGAGGTTCAACATGAGCGGATAACTCATCTTTGTAATAGGGAAAGCTCAATGAATTGCTACTGCTATCTAATAGGGCAACATAACAATTTGGCGCGCCAATAAGACGTCTGAGAATGTCATGAATTGCGGCATAAAAATCGTTCATGTCGCCATCGATGGACGCCGAGAGTTCAGAGATTTCAAACGAGGCTTGTTGCAGTGATTCGACTTTCTGACGTTCAGATATTTCTTCCTGCAACTCATCGTTTATCTGACGCAACTGCTTGGTACGTTCGCGAATGGTTTTTTCAGTCAGTTCACGACTTTTAACCCGGTCTAAGCAATTGACGATGTGTTGCGAGACAAACAGCAGGACTTCTAAATCCGCTTGTGTGTAGCGAATGGAGTCGTCATAACTCTGTACCACCATGGCACCGATAACCTGGGTGCCGCGTTTAAGCGGCACACCAATCCAATCAACCGAATGCGCGCCAAAATCTTTGATGTTTAGATTGGCGACCTGTTGGCGATAATTTTCTTGGGTCAAAAAAAGATGATTGCCGGTACGCAAAATGTAACCGGTGATACTGCCTTTGAGATCTTCGGCAGAAATTTGATTGATGATCTGTTCATCAAATTCATCCACAAAATAGGCGAATTCGATATTGGTAGATTCTTCAGTATAAAACGCTACAAAAAAGTTTTTTGTCGGCATGAAGCCCGCAATAATTTCATGAATTGCCGGATATAAACGGGATAATTCGTTAATAGAACTGGCCAGTTCAGAAATGTCGAATAGCGACTTCTGAATTGCTTCAGATCGCTTGTATCTATCAGTGAGTTGTTGGAGTTGTGGTACCAACTCCCTTAGTTCTTCTAAGGACAACTCTTGCGCACTATGATCAGATGTCATACTGATTAATTTTCGACATGAGGGTTCTAAAACAAGACAAAATGCTAGGCGGATAAAATAAACTATTAGGATCTAAAAGGCCACCCAAAGGTGGCCTTTATTTGCCTAAACTTTTCGACGATAGAAAAGTTTATAAGCCTTCAATCATGTGCTCAATGGCCGCTTTAATTTCGTCATCGCTGCAGTCACCACAGGTGCCTTTGGGGGGCATGGCATTATAACCTTTGATGGCATGGCCTAACATTACGTCTAAACCTTGTGCCATGCGTGGCGCCCAATCGGCCGCGTCTTGGAATTTTGGTGCACCCAATACGCCAACGCTGTGGCAAGCAACACAAGCTTTAGCATAAACTTGCAAACCTGAGCGCGGACCTGCCGCTGCAGTCTCAGCCTTCGCACCGCTAACATGCACTTTACCTAGTGGTTGAATCCGCGCTTGAATATCGTCTTTACTGGCTTCCTGAGACTTTGAGGAAAATGCCAAAAACACACCCATTGCCAACCATAAAACACTTTTCATTTTCAAAGACTCTCTCCACGACTTCGTGACAGTTAAACGCCACCAACTTGTTAGTGGATCAGATTATAACCACAATTCTAGGTGGAACAACCATTTACTGATGGCTTGGTGGCAAAATTAGTCAGTCGCCAAAAGTGTTGCCTGTTTGCCTCATCCTAGGGATTTACTGTAGCTTGTAGTGAGCGAGCATCTTACTCAAGTTCGCGGCTAATTTAGTCAAACTTGTTGTTGCTTGGCGCGTGTGATCACTGCCATTTTTAACTTTGTCACCCAAAGCCTCAAAGTGTTGCACGGCGCCCTGAACACTTGATACCTCGTTGCCTGCTTCGCTATTTAATTTAGCCACTTGTTCGGCCTGACGGCTAATATCGACTATGGATTGGCGCAGCGCAGCAAGACTGGTGACGGTGTGCTGTGCTTGTGAAACTGACGCGCTTGCTTCGCGTTGATTTGTTTCCATGGTGTCTACTGACTCAGTAATCAGGGTAACAATCGCGTCTAACATTTGATTGATTTCAACGGTTGATTGATGTGTGCGTGTGGCCAACGTTCGAACCTCATCGGCGACCACGGCAAAACCACGACCACTTTCTCCTGCACGAGCGGCTTCTATCGCAGCATTGAGGGCTAAAAGATTGGTTTGGTCAGCAATTTGCGCAATGGTGCCCACGACGCCAGAAATTTTGCTACCTGCTGTTTTTAGCGAACCTAATTTAAGCGCAGTTGTTTCAATATTGGAGGCGAGTGCGCCGATGCTATTGGCTGTTTTATCTACTTCATTGGCACCATTTTTTACTTCATCAGCACCTTGTTTAGCCACCAGAGCAGACGCTTCAGCCTGCTCCACACCGTATTGAATTTGAGCATGCAGCCGGTCGATGACCTCAACCAGTTGCAGGATTTGCTTGCGTAACTGTTGCACGGTAAGTTCAGAGTCTTCAGAGGTATTGGCTAATGATTGTGTGGCTTGGTCAATATCGAGTACCGCATTAACCACGTCTAACATGCCTGTGTTGATTAAGCTGACCAAGGTGTTCAGGCTTTTAGCGGTTTTGCCTACTTCGTCACTGCTACTCTCACTCAAACGCAACGTGAGGTCTCGGTTATTCGACATAAGGGCAATTTTACTGGCCAACTGTTCAATGGGGGCTGCCACCCACTTTCTGGCGAAGACAAAAGCGAGGAAAACCACGCTGGTGATAATGATGAGCATCACCACTAACATGGTCATGGTGTAATCGAGATCGTTGAGGATCCCTTCAGAGCTTTGTTGTGCCTCACTGGACATCAATTCGGTGATGTTAGCCAATTGTTGATTGAGTAAAGTGGCATGATCAGTTAATTCAGTTAACTGTTGCCGTGCGGTGTCCCAATCGACATTTTGTTGCTGCATGGAAAGACGTAAGTTTTCCAGTAACTCAAACAACACCGGAAGCTGGGCATCAAATTCACGGCTTTGCTCAGCCAAGGCTAGTTTATTTTTGTTAATTTTTTGGCGAAGGTCAGCATATTTTTGCTCGAATTGCGTCACATTACTGGTGAGTCCATATAACGAGTATCCGGCCAATTCAAGTTGGCGAATTTGGTCTGTGATATGTTGCAGGGCAGTAAGATTCGGAATGCTATCGTTAATAAATCCCGCGACACCAACTTTGATCTGAGTGGTGTTTGAAATAAGCGGTAAGGCTGCTGCTAGGGTAATGATTAAAATGGCAACATAGCCGGCCAGTATTTTGCTGCTGATTGAATTGAGAAAATTTTGCATACGGGGGTCTCGTTGTGAGTAGCGAACTAATCTGCTTACCTGTACTTTTGTCTTAACAGCGTTGCTGAAAATCCACTAAAGTCAACAAATTAAGCCCCTTTACGTTATACACCTTAGGTGGCGCTAGTGACTTAGCACAAGGGGTTAATCAGCTCGAATTTAGGCGAATATAAGTTTAGGCCTAAACAGACCTTGTGTGGTCTAAGAAAATTGCGGGTTCACTTAAAACAGCAAAACGTAACTTTTGTCCGGGGACGGAATCAGCACACCCCACTGGCGCTGGCCAAGCGGGGTTTGCCAAAAGGGGAGGCATGTAAACCGTGGTATTACATGGTGACAAATTCTTCAGCGCTGGTTGGGTGGATGGCGACACAAGCGTCAAAATCTGCTTTTGTTGCACCCATTTTCATGGCCACCCCAAAACCTTGAATGATTTCATCCATCGCAAATCCGATGCCGTGTAAACCGACGACTTTTTTGTCTTTGCCCGCGCACACCAGCTTCATCTTGGTGATTTGCCGATGTGAGGTCAATGCCGTGTACATGGCGGCAAAACTAGAATTAAAGACTTCAATATTGTCTTCGCCGTATTGCTCAATGGCTTCCAGTTCAGTTAAACCAATGGTACCAATCGGAGGGTGACTAAATACCACAGTGGGGATGAGGTTGTAGTCCATGTGTGCCTCAGGTTTATTGTTAAATAAACGCTCAGATAGCAAACGGCCTGCTTTTACCGCCACTGGTGTCAGTTCTACCTTGCCAATATTGTCACCCACTGCATAAATACCCGGCACAGTGGTGTTTTGGAATTTATCAACTTTAATGTAGCCGTTTTCATCCAGCGCAACCCCAACCTTGTCTAAGCCCAATTTATCATTGGCAGGGCTGCGGCCAATCGCCCAAATAAAACAATCAGTCTCGATGCGTTCACCGTTACTCAGCACTACAGTCAGACTGCCATCCGTATTTTTGATAATTTCACGAATAACTTGATGGTTGTGTAACCGTGGCCCGTCTTTTTGCATGATCTCCACTAAGGTCTCAGAAATCATGCTGTCGAAATTTCGCAGTGGCGAATTTTTGCGCACCACCAGATGCGTTTCACTGCCAAGACTATGCATGACACCAGCCAGCTCTACAGCAATGTAACCTGCCCCAGCTACCACAACTCGTTTAGGTTGTTCAGTTAATTCAAAAAAACCGTCTGAACTAATGCCATATTCGGCGCCAGGCACTTGGTCGATATTGGGACGTCCACCAGTGGCAATAAGTATGTGTTTGGCCGTGTAATGCTGGCCGTTTACTGCCACCGTGTTTTTATCCACGAAGGTAGCGAAGCCCTTAATTACGGTAATTTTATTGTTGCCTAAGACGCGGTCATAGGAGCCGTGAATGCGCTGTATGTAGGCTTCGCGACTGGCCACCAAGGTTTTCCAGTTAAATTGATTGACGGTGACATCGAAGCCGTAATCCGCCGCATAATGATTGATGGCCTCTGCGACTTGGGCGCCGTACCACATGGCCTTTTTGGGTACACAACCCACATTCACACATGTACCGCCAATGGCTTTGGCCTCAATCAAGGCTACACGTTGTCCATATTTTGCCGCGCGATTTGCTGAGGCAATACCACCGCTGCCCCCACCAATACAGATGTAATCAAAGTCTGTTGTTAACTCACTCATGGTTTTTTCATCACCTCTCAAAAATTTAAACCAAGATAAAGGCAATACCGTAAAATGAACAGCGCCTTTACTCAATCAGCCTAATCGCTTCACATTATCAACTGATTTCACCGGCTACTCTTGAGAATCTTGATAAACAACCCAACAATGACAGCACAGTGACACGATAAGATGCCCAACATGACCCCAATAAGCAGCAATCCATTGCAAAATTTATCTTCTTTACCCGTTTTTTCAGTGATCCAACCAGAGCATATTCAACCGGCAGTGATGGCGGCCATTGAACGTTGTAAAAACCAAATCAATGCCTTGCTTAAGCAAACGACGTTTACTTGGGACAACTTAGTCGCGCCGCTCGAAGAATGTGATGATGAGTTGAGTCGCATTTGGTCGCCTGTGTCACACATGAATTCGGTGGTCAGCAATGATGCACTACGTGAGGCTCACGATGCGTGTTTGCCCGCGTTATCTGATTACGCCACATGGGTTGGGCAGAATAGCGATTTATACCAAGCCTATTGTCAGCTGCAACAGTCGGCGGACTTTGCCAAATTAAGTGTCGCGCAGCAAAAAGTGATCGAACATGCCATCCGTGACTTTCGTTTATCCGGTGTGGCCCTCGATGCCGACAAAAAGGCGCGTTACGCCGAGATCCAAAGTCGTTTGTCTGATCTCAGTTCAACGTTTAGCAACAACCTCATGGATGCCACTTTGGGCTGGCAAAAACACATTACCGATGAGGTTATGTTGGCAAGCTTACCAGAATCTGCCCTCGAAGCAGCGGCACAACTGGCTAAAAGTAAAGAGCTAAGCGGCTGGTTGTTTACCCTAGATATTCCCAGTTATTTACCGGTGATGACTTATGCTGACAACCGCGATCTGCGTGAAGAAATGTATCGTGCTTACGTCACCCGAGCCTCAGATCAAGGGCCTTGTGCCGGCCAATGGGACAACACTGACATCATCAATGAAACCTTGAGTCTGCGTCAAGAAGAGGCACGTTTGTTGGGTTTTGCCAACTATGCTGAATATTCATTGGCCAGCAAGATGGCCAATTCTGTCGATCAGGTAATGGGCTTTTTAGATGATTTAGCCAAGCGTTCAAAACCCCAAGCCCAACAAGATGTGGCTCAACTGCAAGCCTTCGCCAGCGAACACTTTGCTTTAGACGCTCTGCAATCATGGGATCTTGCCTACTACAGTGAGAAACTCAAAGAACAGACCTATAAAATTTCCGACGAACAATTACGCCCTTATTTTCCTAAACCTAGGGTGTTAAACGGTTTGTTTGAAGTCGTCAAACGTTTGTATGGTTTAACTGTGGTGGAGCGTAAAAGCGTTGATGTGTGGCATAGCGACGTTAGTTTTTATGACATCTTCGACCACAACGGCGATCTGCGTGGCAGCTTTTACCTCGACCTGTATGCCCGAGCCCACAAACGTGGCGGGGCATGGATGGATGTGTGTCAAACTCGCCGCATCAAAGCCGATGGACAATTACAACATCCTGTGGCGTATTTAACCTGTAATTTTAATGGCCCAGTAGGCGACAAACCCGCGTTGTTCACCCACGATGAAGTGGTGACCTTGTTCCATGAATTTGGTCATGGTATTCACCATATGTTGACCAAAATCGACGTCAGTGGTGTATCCGGAATAGCTGGTGTGGCGTGGGATGCGGTAGAATTACCCAGCCAGTTTTTAGAAAACTGGTGCTGGCAACCTGAAGCCTTAAATTTCATCTCAGGCCACTATCAGAGCGGTGAGCCCTTGCCGCAAGTTTTGTTAGATAACATGTTGGCCGCCCGTAATTTTCAATCGGCCATGCAAATGCTCAGGCAATTGGAATTCAGTATCTTTGACTTTAGCTTGCACCAAGATTTTGTCGACGCACAAACTAGCAGTGTGCAAGCGGCGCTCGATAAAGTGCGTAAAGAAGTGGCAGTGTTGATACCTCCTGCCTTTAATCGCTTTCAAAATAGTTTTGGGCACATTTTTGCTGGTGGTTATGCCGCCGGTTATTACAGCTATAAATGGGCTGAAGTGCTCTCTTCTGATGCCTTCAGTCGTTTCGAGGAAGAAGGGATTTTTAATGCCGACACGGGTCGAGATTTCCTGCATAACATCTTAGAAATGGGAGGCAGTAAAGAACCCATGGAATTGTTTGTGGCCTTTCGGGGGCGTGAACCTGAGGTTGATGCTTTATTACGTCATTCCGGCATTGCTGCATAAATGTCAGCGCTAGAGACATACCAAGGGATTTATCAACGGGCTTGTGAGCGCAAAGGTGGGCCTGTCGCCTTAGCAAAGATTGTCAGTCAACCCCTGAGTAATCAGCAAGTGGCGGCCTTGAGTGATGATCGCTTTTTGGCTGAAATGAGCAAAAAAGTCTTTCAGTCTGGTTTTGTTTGGCGTGTAGTGCGCAACAAATGGCCAGACTTTGAACGTGTATTCTGGGGGTTTGACATCGATAAGTTGCTGTTGATCCCAGATGAAATGCTTGAAAGCAAAGCACAAGACCCGAGTATTATTCGCAATTACAGCAAGGTAAAAACCATTCGAGAAAATGCCATGATGATTGCTGCAGTGCGTCGCGAGCACGGCAGTTTTGCTAGGCTTGTGGCCAACTGGCCAAGCGCAGACATCATTGGTTTGTGGGCCTATTTAAAAAAACATGGCGCACGTTTGGGGGGCAACACCGGCCCATATATGCTGCGAGCAATGGGCAAAGATACCTTTTTACTGAGTCAAGATGTTGAGGGCTATTTCCGCCAGCACAACATCATCAGTGGCTCTGCGCAGTCTAAACGCAGTCTGCAAGCCATTCAGCAGTGCTTTAATACATGGCAACAACAGAGTGGTCTTTCCTTACAGGCGCTAAGTATCACGCTAGCCAATAGCGTGGGTGATAATTTCGTTTAAGCTAGGTAGAAAAAATAGGGTTGAAATTGTTAAAATAATTTACCTTATTTCTTGATCTATTCGAGTCTATTATTTACCTTTGCTTTGCTTTGCTGAGGGACTTATTCTTAGCAAATCTGATAACCCAAAATAAAGGTAATCATTATATGAATAGAAAAACGATTATATGTAGTTCGGCTTCTTTTCTGTTGGGTGGGATGCTTGTAGCAACTAGCATGCTTACATTTGCAGAAAGTACGGTTACTACACCTAAAGGTACGTTCAAGTGTGACAATACTTGTGTAGTGGATGAAGATGGAAACGTTTCAGATTGTTGTGGTGGACATGTTTGGAAACGCCAAGCTCCAGTAGCCCCTAAAGATCCATAGATGACCAAAGCATTCAAGGGCACTTGTGCCCTTTTATTTGAAAATTACTTTGAGGTGCAGAAATGAGAAAATCTTTACGGATACTCTTTACGCTGTTTTTAATAATCTTTGTTATTTCTGGTACAAACTATTTTTTAATAGACGAAGGTGAATCAGTCTTCACAAAAACAACCGAGCAGAATCACGGGCGTGAATTTGATCACCAGCAAAATAGTGAGAGCCAGAGAAGTGGAATCGAGAAGGAAATCACACAACCTGCGGAAACGTTCGCTGGTCTAAAAGATCAGAATCAGCAAAATTTGAGCGATATCGAATCCTTGTCTCCTCCGACAGGTGAGAAGCGACTTCAAGAAGGCGAAGTTTTGCAAACGGACGGACACAGGCATATTTTACAAAGTGAAAAAATTGAAAATATGTCATATGCACAAGTCACAGATTTTTTAGAAACATTACGGCTATCAGATAACAAAAACCATATTAGTTTTGAGACTGAATACAGCATTGACCAGACAGTAAATAGTTACTTGCAAAATACGAGCGGCTTAGACAATTCTGCTGCGGTCTGCGCAGAGTCATTGTGCGCAGTGCTTGTTTCGTCGGAAGACTTCGAGCATGTCAATTTGGCGCTTGATAAGTTAAGTAGCAATGAAAGTTTGGGAAAATTTGTTAACGGCGGGATGTTGCATATCTATACCGACCAAGGCAGATACCATGGCCTTATTCTAGGGGTTATCGGTTCTGAGAAAGCATTGGTGATTTCAAACTAACAATAACCGAGACAATTATCATCGATAGACCGTTGACCTATTCGTTAAAAAACGTAAACAAGTTATCTCAAAGACTACGCAGAGTGGTCTTTCCTTACAGGCGCTAAGTATTACGCTAGCCAATAGCGTGGGTGATAATTTCGTTTAAGCGATGAGCTTGAGGGGTAGATTATCCTTACCGCTTATGGTGATCCAAAAAAAATCATGATTGGGTTATGCCAGCCAGTCCTGATTTACTGTGTATGTTTTTGTTAACTAAGGAAAAACGATGTTCAGTCACATTATGTTAGGTGCCAATGATGTCCAGCAGTCCAAAGCATTTTACGATGCCACCTTGGGGGCGCTGGGTTTTAAACCGGGAAAAATGGATGAAAAAGGTCGCTGTTTTTATTTTACAGATAGCGGCGTTTTAGCCTTGAGTAAGCCAATTAATGGTGAGCCAGCTTGCCATGGTAACGGCAGTACGATTGGTTTCAGTGCCAAAACCCCTGAACTTGCTGATGCCTGGTATGCAGCTGGTTTAGCCAGCGGTGGCACACCGTGTGAAGATCCCCCAGGTGTACGAACTGGCGTAAATGGCAAACTCTATCTGGCTTATTTGCGCGATCCTGCTGGCAATAAACTCTGCGCATTGCACCGCCTGGCATAGGTTTTTGTCGAGCAAACAGCTAAAACAAATCACATTCTTAGCTGTTGAGCCTGCTCAGAATTGAGTAGACTACGCCTATTAGAGTAATCGTGATGGGTGTTGGCCAGCGATTGGCCAACACTGTGCAAGGAAAACCGATGAGTGACCACGCTCCACAAACAGAACAGCCACACAGCGAAAATACGCCGACTACCACCCACTTTGGATTCAAACAGGTAGAGACTCAGCAAAAAGTGGCCTTGGTAAAAGAGGTTTTCCAGTCGGTTGCCGCCAAATATGACATCATGAATGACTTAATGTCCCTTGGTATTCACCGTTTGTGGAAACGTTACACCATCGACTGCAGTGGCGTGCGTTCAGGGCATAAGGTGCTTGACTTGGCAGGTGGTACGGGTGATTTAAGCGCTCGCTTTTCGCGCATTGTCGGTGAGAGCGGCAAAGTGATTTTGGCCGACATTAACGAGGCTATGCTCAAAGTGGGGCGTGATAAACTGCGCGACTTGGGGATTGTAAGCAATGTCGATTATGTGCAAGCCAATGCCGAAGAATTACCGTTTCCAGACAATACCTTTGATGTGATTACCATTGCATTTGGCTTACGCAACGTTACCGATAAAGACAAAGCCTTGGCGTCCATGTTCAGGGTGTTAAAACCCGGTGGGCGTTTGTTGGTATTAGAGTTTTCCAAACCCAGCAACGAACTATTGAGCAAAACGTACGATTTGTACTCCTTCCATTTGCTGCCCAAAATTGGTCAGCTGGTGGCCAACGATGCTGACAGTTATCAGTACCTCGCTGAATCCATCCGTATGCATCCGCCCCAAGAAGAATTAAAAGCGATGATGGAACATGCCGGTTTCGAACAAACGACCTATCAAAATTTAACGGGCGGTATTGTAGCCCTGCATCGTGGCTATAAATTCTAAGATGCCCATGGCTCAATTTCTCAGCGCCAACGTTGAGCGTTTGCTCAATCATGTCATTGGCCTCGATCCTGACAGTCAGGCGCGTTTAAAAAAGCTGCAAGGCAAGAGTTTGCAAGTTAGGTTGCGCGAACTGCCATGGCCAATCTTGTTGCAATTTTCTCAGCGCATTGATCTGTCGATAGTCGAACAGCCTGATGACCTCGTTAAGGCCAGTTGCATGCTGGAACTCAATATCGAAACCTTGCAGCAGTTACGCGACAGCAGCAAGTTGACCCAGCTTATTCAAGAGCAAAAATTGATTCTGGTGGGTGACATGTATGTGGCACAAAGTGTCAGCAGTTTATTTCAAGAATTGCACATTGATTGGGAAGAGGAATTGAGTCAATACGTGGGGGATGCGCTGGCCCATCAGACCTTTGTGGGGGCGCGCAGCGCGTTGCATGAGGCAAAAACCCAGATTGAAGCGGGGCGCAGCAAATTGAGTGCACAACTGCTTCGTGCCGATGGTTTAGCCGTTGGCGCGACAGAACTGGCGCATTTTAGTGATGAGGTCGATCAATTACGCAGTGCCAGTGAGCGTCTGAGTGCCAGACTACTGCGCCTAGAAATGGCCGCAAAGGTAGGACATTAATATGCGTATTCTGCGTCTCTACTACATCAATAAAGTCTTGCTACAGCATGGCCTTGATGAACTTATTCCCGCCAAATGGTTGCCGTGGTATGCCAAGCTGGGGCGCTATAGTTTTTTTTGGTTACGCAACCAACACCAAGACAAAAGCCAAGGGGCACGCATTCGATTAGCCTTGCAAACCCTTGGGCCAGTGTTTATTAAATTTGGCCAAATGCTTTCGACACGAGAAGATTTATTACCCCAAGATATTGCAGACGAGCTAGCCATTTTGCAGGACAAAGTGGCGCCTTTTGATAGTCAGGTTGCACTGAACATCATTTTGCAAGCGTTTAATCTTGCTGACATTAACGAGTTATTCAGTGATTTCAATCCAACGCCATTGGCTTCTGCTTCCATCGCACAAGTTCATACCGCAAAACTGCATGGCAAAGAAGTTATCATCAAAGTTATCCGCCCGGCGATCAAACGTACCATCGAGTCAGATATTGAGTTAATGCGCACGGTAGCCATGGCCTTGCAGAAATTATTGCCCGACGGCAAGCGATTACGCCCGGTAGAAGTGGTAGAAGAATATGAAAAAACCATTATTGATGAGCTTGACCTGAGCCACGAAGCTGCCAATGGCATGCAATTTAAACGAAATTTCGAAGGCTCGCCGGCCTTGTATGTGCCCACCATTTACAGTGAATACAGTCATCGTAATGTTATGGTCATGGAGCGCATCTATGGCACCCCAATTTCCGATGTGGCCAAACTCAAAGCCCTCAATACAAATATGCAAAAGCTGGCAGAACGAGGGGTAGAAGTTTTTTTCACCCAAGTTTTCCGCGACAGTTTCTTTCACGCTGATATGCACCCTGGGAATATCTTTGTCTCGACACTTAATCCGGCAGATCCCCAGTACATCACCATCGATTTTGGCATAGTTGGCACCTTAAACAGTGAAGACAAACGCTATTTAGCGGAAAACTTTATTGCGTTTTTCAATCGCAATTATCGCAAGGTAGCGCAATTACATGTGGATTCTGGCTGGGTGCCGTCAGACACCAATATTGATGATTTCGAAGCATCCATTCGCCGTGTGTGTGAGCCCATTTTCCAAAAACCCCTTGCCGAAATCGAATTTAGTAATGTCTTGCTGCAACTGTTTAATACTGCCAGACGGTTTAACATGGTGATCCAGCCGCAGCTAGTGCTTTTACAAAAAACCTTGTTGTACATCGAAGGTTTAGGTCGGCAACTCTACCCAGAATTAGATCTGTGGAAGACGGCGAAGCCCTTCTTGGAAAATTGGATGAAGGAACAAATTGGCCTTAAGGCCATGTATGCCAAGATCAAAGCCAATGCGCCATATTGGTCGGAAAAGCTGCCAGAACTACCCGATCTGGTGTATGACACCCTCAAACAAATAAAAATCTTGCCAGAACAGCAGCGCCAGCAGTTTGAGCGTTTGCAATGGCTGCAAAAACAACAACATAAACGTACCAAGTGGCTGATATTCGGCGCAACCATTATTGTATTGGCCAGCATTGTGCCGCTTTATCACAGTCACCTATGGCTAGCGGGGTTTTTGCTGGCGGGTGGTGGACTATGTTGGATACGGGCGTGGAACGTTAAAGTCGATTGATTTTGGCGGTATTAAGGCGTTTAAATTTTTCCAAAATAGCCTTCAACCCGCAGGGCAATGCCGTAAGAGGTGTTGAAATTTTCATCTTTACGCCAAGTAATAAACGGTTCAATTTCATAAAATAACCAAGCTTTGCTGGTACTTTGCCGCCAGCGACTGCTAATCAAGTACTCTTCTAAATGATAACTTGGCTGACTAAGTCCTTCGATGTAAAGGCCATTAATCACCGCATTATTGGCGTTGTATTGCCAAAGATGTTGCCAACTGTGCTGCCACAACCAATCATTGGAATTGTCACGAAAATAAAAGTTATTATTAAAACGGAGTAACGAGTTTTCTTTGATGGCATAACTATAAGCTAAGGCCAGTTCTGCCCCAAAGCCATCGCTACTGTAGTAATAAAGCGACGTTTCTGCCCGGATGTCAGTGTGCTCGCTCAGGGACAGGTTTTTGCGATAACGACTTTTTACAAAAGGCTGTAAACGCCTGCCAATGCCGATTCTATGTGACAAACCACTGTCTGCTTGACGCCGCCACTGTAAAGCTACACTGAAGCGATCTTGCTGATCTTGACGGTCTATTTGGTTGTACTGCAGCGGCGTATCGGGTTGTTCGTCGTCATAATCAGACAAAACCAAGTCAACCCGATTTTTTAAATTCGGAAGTCTGACGCGTACTTTAAAGCGGCTTTCAAATACATTCAGGTCGTTAGTGCGCGGGCGCCAGCCCAGTTTTAACCTTGCCTCACCCACTGCTTGTTCATTGCTTATCTGTTCATCGAGCATAAAAAATTGATCAAACCAACGGGCTGTGTCATTCACCGATTCACTCACCCTGCGGTGCATTGAGTCTAACCAAGGTGATTCATCGCTGGCTAGCGTTGATGCTTCCTCAACCTTTGAAGTGACTGCGTCGGATAAACCTTTTGGTGTGTTTGGTTGAGGGGCATCATGGTTTTGGGCGCCTGGCACTGTTTGCCCATGTGATGCGCTAGTGGCTAGCACGCTTAGCCAAATTGCGGCATATAAACTTAAACGTCTACATTTCACCCTCGTACCTTTCCTTTGTCGTGTGTGAATTAGGTCTACTCATCACAGTATTGCAGAACCCTTAGCAATGATTAGCAATAATTATTCCAGTGACCTTTTGATTTAGCTACGTATAATGATCACAAACCGCTATTTGGAGTAACTCATGTTTGGTATTAGTGTTCCGCAATTGCTGATAATTTTAGGCATCATTGTGTTGTTATTTGGCACCAAGAAGCTACGCAGTTTAGGTGGCGATTTGGGCTCAGCCGTGAAAGGCTTTAAAAAAGCCATCAGTGATGAAGATAAAGATGGCAAAGACGCCGACGGCGATGCTGATTTTGTCAACAAAGATAAAGTAGAAGACAAAAGCGCCCAGTCAGCGGCGGCCAAGAAGAGTGCGGCGCCAGAGCATAACGAGCGCCGCTAATGTTTGATATTGGCTTTTTTGAGCTGGTTTTAATTGGCGTAGTAGCTCTGGTTGTGCTCGGGCCAGAAAAGCTGCCGGGTGCTATCCGTTCGACCTTAAAAACCGTGCGCAGTATCAAAGGCATGGCCAATGGCTTTCGTCAGGAAGTCGAACAGCAATTTAAAATTCATGAGATGCATGAAAATTTGAAAAAGGCTGAACAACAAAATATGCAGAATTTGTCACCCAAGCTGCAAGAAACCGTCGACGAACTGCGCAAAGCAGCCGAGTCTGTCCAAAAACCGTATTCAAAAGAGTGATCATTCATGGCTGACCCCAATAGCTTGATTGCCCACTTGATTGAGCTACGTAGTCGTGTGCTTAAGGCTGTAACAAGCGTTTTTATCGTGTTTTTATGCCTCGTCTACTTTGCTCAGGACCTTTACCATTGGCTAGCGACTCCCTTACTTGAAGCGCTACCGGATAATGCGCAAATGATCGCTACTGACGTTGCCTCATCATTTTTTGCCCCTTTTAAGCTAACCATTGTTTTATCTTTTTTTATTGCTATTCCCATGGTGCTCTACCAAGTATGGGGGTTTGTGGCACCTGGTTTGTATAAAAACGAAAAACGCTTAGTGGCACCCTTGTTACTGTCTAGTACCTTATTATTTTACGCCGGTATGGCCTTTGCCTACTACGTGGTCTTTCCCTTGGTGTTTGCCTTTTTTACCAGTGTTGCCCCAGAAGGTGTGGTGAATAACACCGACATCACCAGCTATTTAGATTTTGTGTTGAAGATGTTTTTCGCTTTTGGTTTGTCGTTTGAGATCCCTGTTGCCATTGTGTTGATGTGTTGGACAGGTATCACGACACCCGCTTCGTTAAGAGCGAAACGCCCATACGTGATTGTTGGGGTATTTGTGTTGGGTATGTTACTCACACCACCTGATGTTATTTCCCAAACACTGTTGGCGGTACCCATGTGGATCTTGTTTGAATTTGGTGTGATTGTTGGTGGGATCTACACTAAAAAACGCCAAGATAGCGAGCAGGAAAATACCCTGTGAAGCTGGTTGCTTTTTTCATTCCTTGGATTATCAGCCTTGGTTGCCAGGTGAGCAGTGAGTTGGGTTGATATTGGCGTTAATCTCATTGACTCAGCAGAACGCTTCAGCGCGATTGTGCAGCGTGCCCAAGCGGCCAAGGTCAATCAGCTGATATTAACCGGTACATCCGTCAGTAAAAGCCGTGAAGCTGTCATCTTGGCAGAGCAGTACCCGCCATACCTGTTCACCACCGTTGGCGTACATCCCCACCATGCAAGTGAGTTTGACGATCACAGTTACGCAGAGTTAAAAACCTTGGCTGACTCAAACAAAGTAGTGGCCATTGGGGAGTGTGGTTTGGATTTCAATCGTAATTTTTCGCCCCCAGCCGCGCAGCTGCATGCCTTCGAACGTCAACTAGCGCTGGCCGTTGAATTAGCTTTGCCAGTGTTTTTGCACGAGCGTGATGCGTTTGCGGCGCAAATTTCCCTCCTAGAGAAATACCGTCCTGCTTTAGTGGGAGGGGTTGTGCACTGTTTTACCGGTAATCGTCAGCAAATGGCGGCCTATCTGGACTTGGACTTGTACATTGGCATCACCGGCTGGGTATGTGACCAAAATAGAGGTGAAGCCTTACGCGATGCATTGAAATATATGGCGCTTAACAAATTACTGCTTGAAACCGACGCGCCTTATTTACGACCCAAAGGCCTCGCCAATAACCGCAAAGTAGATGGTGGACAAAATGAACCCGCTTACCTCCCTTATATTGCCCAAGAAGTAGCAAATCTAATGGGTTTAAGTGTTGCAGAAATTGAACAAAACAGCGTGGCCAATAGCCATGCTTTGTTTAATTTAGGGGCAAAGCATGCATAGTCCTTGGCAAATCACGATACGTCGTCACTGGTTATGGGTGCTTTTTGTATTGTGTGCAGTATTGATTGCGGCCGCGTATATCAGCATGCAAAGTATGGCTCGTCCCAAAGACACTATTGTTAGCCAGATTGAGCACTTTAGTGATGCTAGCGCGAAGGTCACGCTAAGCGATATATTAAGTATGCCGGACGGACAATGGCGTGATGCCGACCAAGAGGTGGCTATCAACTCACCTTACGATGTCGTGCATTGGTATCGCTTTACCCTACCTGCCACGACGGGCGGGCATCCATTACTCGAAATAGACTATCCTTTACTGGATTACATCGACCTATGGTTTGTGAGTGAACAAACCGTTATTCGTCACATTCAAACTGGTGACAAGCTAGCCTTCGGTCAACGCCCCATCGCCAATGAAAATTTTTTGTTTCCGGTGCCTGCGCGTACAAATGCCATTACTGTCTATGTTCGAGTGCAAACCAAGGGGCTATTACACTTTTCGGTGAATATTTGGCAACATGACCAATACATTGACTTTAATGCGCAACATAGCCTGTTCATGGGCATGTTCTTTGGCTTCTTGCTGGCCATGGCAGCGAGTAATTTCTTTTTCTTTATTACCACCAAAGCCAGTAGTTTTGCCATTTATTGCAGCTACGTGTTGTTATTGGGCCTCAGTTTAGCCACCATTCACGGCTATGCGTTTCGTTATTTATGGCCAGACTTCCCCTCGGTACAGCAGTATGCGCTGCCGGTATTACTCAATTTGAGCATGGCCTTTGCCCTGATTTTTTGTGATCGCCTGTTGAATGTAAAAGACTTCAGTCAAAAGCTGTGCAGAGGTCTGCGTGGCTTGGCCTTAGTGTATTTATTGTCAGCGATGTTGTGTTTAATCCTACCCCTAAGTTGGTTCATCCCCATATTCTTAATGGCGTTGGTGGTTTCAGGTACCCTGATCTATGTGGTCGCCATTTGGTTATGGAGCAAAGGGGTGAGTCTTGCTGGGGTATTTACCTTGGCTTGGAGTGTGCTATTTTTTAGCGGCGTCATCGTGGCGTTTCATAATCTCAATATTCTGCACACTACCTTACCCAATGATTACCTCTTGGTGCTTGGGGCGGCCATGGAAATTCTGTTGTTGGCCTTGGTGGTTGCAATCAACCATAGCCAACAGGGGCAAGCATTGTTGAATGCCCAAGCACAACTACTCAAGCAAGCCATGCAGGATAAACAAAATCAACAGGATTTGTTGAATCTGCAGGAGAGCGCGCAAGAAGATCTTGAATACAAAGTGCAAGAACGCACCTTAGAGTTAGAGATCGCATTACGTGAATTGTCAGAGATTAATCGCGAACTACAGGAAAAAAACACCCTAGATGCTCTCACAGGCATACGCAATCGTAGCTATTTTGACAAAAAATACGTGGCAGAGATAAGACGTAGTCGACGCGAACGTACACCCTTATCCATCGTCATGTTAGACATTGATCATTTCAAGAAGATCAACGACCTTCATGGCCACTTGGCAGGGGATGAGTGTATCAAAGCAGTAGCCAGCTTGCTCAAGCAAGCCTTAAAACGCCCCAGTGATGATCTGTGTCGCTACGGTGGTGAAGAATTTGTTTTGATTTTACCCAATACCGACTTAGCCGGTGCGATGGCCTTAGTTGAGCAAGCGCGGATGAGCATAAGTGCATACCGTGTTGTGGCAGACAATACAGAAATTAACATGACTATTAGCGCAGGTATCGCCACAGCGATCACTGATATTGCCATGGCCGATGATGCCCTGTTAGCCCTTGCTGACCAACAGCTCTACCTCGCAAAAAGCAGTGGTCGAGATAACACTCAGGGCGCTTATCTCGATCAAAGTTCGCCACAACAGGAATAGAATTATGCAGGCACATTTTCCAGCAAACCGTTTACGTCGTATGCGCAAACAAGAGTTTACGCGACGTATGATGGCAGAACATCACCTAACAACGGCAGACCTTATTTATCCTATGTTTGTCTTAGATGGCAGTAATCAGCGTGAGCCCATTGCCTCTATGCCTGGCATCGAACGTTTGTCCATCGATTTACTGGTGGCCGAAGCTCAACTCTTGGTGAAATTAGGGATCCCCGCGATTGCATTATTTCCGGTGACGGCAGCCCAATTAAAATCCCTGTGTGCCAGTGAGTCATTCAATCCGCAAGGCTTGGCACAACGAGCAGTACGAGCGCTCAAACAAGCCGTGCCTGAATTAGCGATTATCACTGATGTGGCTCTCGACCCTTTTACGTCGCATGGTCAAGACGGACTAATAGATGAAGAGGGTTACGTAATGAATGACGCAACGCTAGAGGTATTAGTCAAACAGGCTCTGTCACATGCAGAGGCGGGCGCCGATATCGTGGCTCCCTCTGACATGATGGATGGGCGTATCGGTGCAATTCGCCAAGCCCTAGAGGCCCATGGCTATGTTAATACTTGCATCATGGCGTATTCGGCAAAATATGCCTCTGGCTATTATGGTCCGTTTCGTGATGCTGTAGGGTCAGCAGGCAATTTAAAAGGGGGAAATAAAAAGACTTACCAAATGGACCCAGCCAATGCTGATGAGGCCATGCGTGAAATCGCTCTGGATTTACAAGAAGGGGCTGATATGGTGATGGTTAAACCCGGTATGCCTTATCTCGATATAGTGAGACGGTGCAAAAGCGAGTTTAAAGTGCCCACCTTTGCCTACCAAGTAAGTGGCGAGTACGCCATGCACAAAGCAGCCTTTGCCAACGGTTGGTTGAAAGAAGATGAGGTAATTCTTGAATCTTTATTGGCATTTAAACGCGCGGGGGCAGACGGCATTTTAACCTACTTTGCCAAGCAAGCGGCAATTTTACTGAGTAGATAGGCGCACAATTCATCATGTAGAGTCAACAAAGTTGTGACGCATTTTTGTTATTTTTTGATCGACTGATCGATAATTTGGCTAAATTTTTCAATGTTGTAGGGTTTGCTCAAAATACTGTTGCAGCCCCACAACACTCTGTTCTCCTCGGTGGCTAAGTTGCTAAAGCCAGTCAACAGAATAATCGGTATTTGTGTGTCAAACTCTCTAATTTTAGCGATGACCTCTGGGCCAGTAATGGCAGGCATTGAGTAGTCAGTGACAATAATATCAATCTCTTGCCTGTGTTTGATAAAATAGTCAATGGCCAGATGTCCATCTAAAAAAGTGAATACTTGATAACCTAACTGTTTTAACACCGTTTCACTGATTTCACACAGCGATGGCTCATTATCAATAAGTAGAACCGTTTTGTTACTTGTTTTTTTGATCACAGAAAGCTCTGTTTTTTGCGCTACTGCTTGCTCAGTCATGGCTGGAAAATACAAGGTAAATTCAGTGCCGACATCTACCTCACTCTCTACCATGATTTCACCTTGATGCTGTTTAATGACGGCTGAAACGATGGAAAGCCCTAGTCCGGTGCCTCTTTCTTCTCCTTGGGTTTTGGTTGTAAAAAACGGTTCGAAAATACGCTTTTGTGTTGCTTCATTCATACCCGTCCCGGTGTCTTTAATCGACAAACAAACCCAAGGTTTATCAGATGAGTCGTGGTGTTTAGTCAGTAAAGACAATTGAATGAGTAACTCTCCTCCCTTTTGCATCGCTTGAATGGCGTTGGTACATAAATTTAAAATGACTTGATAAATTTGGCTTGGATCGGCAGCAATTGGCAAGGGGTTGTTACAAAAGCGAGTACTAATAGTAATATTTTTCGACAGGGATACTTTCAGTAAATCTACAACCTCGGTAATCATTTTATCAAGGTAGACAGTTTCGATATTTTGAATGGATTTTCGACTCATCAAGAGAATTTTTTGCACTAATTTTTTAGCGCGTTTGGCCGAATCCTCAATTTTATTTAAGTATCCTGTTAACACTAACTCATCGCTGATAGACATTTTTGCAAGTTGCGTAAAACCCATCATCGGCGTAAGTAAATTATTAAAGTCATGAGCGATACCTCCGGCCAGAGTGCCTAAAGCTTGCATTTTTTGTTGTTGTAAAACGGTGTCTTCTAAGCGCTTACGTTCGGTGATATCTAAGTGTGAACCCACCATTTGCAGAGGTTTATTTTGATTATCTCTGGTAATCGTTGCATGGGCTAAAATCCAACGATAGGAGCCATCTTTGTGGCGCATTCTAAATTCGGTTTCATAGATAGAGGCGTCACTGTTTAAAGTGGCATTGATATAGTCCATGGTTTTTTCAACATCATCGGGATGGACTCGTTGCTGCCACTCGATGAAGTCATTTGCTATTTCGCTATCAGCATACCCTAGCTGCCTTTTCCATTCGGCAGAGAAAAATACCTTATCGTTGACAATATCCCAGTCCCACAGACCCACATTGCCAGAGGATATTGCTTCAGTCAGTTTTAATACCGTTTCTCTGAGGTCAACTTCTATTCTTTTTTGTGGCGAGATATCGATGCCTGTACTGATAAAATAGCCATCGCACGGGATGCTGGTCATTTGCAAATATTGGTCAGTACGTTCGAAATAGGCTTCCCATGTGTAGGGTTGGTTCTCGGCGAATATTTTTTGCACAATAGGCATAAATTTTTCAGTCGCATTGCTCTGAAAAATGTCATCGGTTGTTTTACCTATGATGTCTTCTAGATTTTTGTTCCAAGCCTTGAGAGCAAGCTTGTTTGCGTCTTTTAACCGCCAAGTGATAATGTTTTGTTTATTGTCAAAAACCAGATCCCAGACATGTACTTCGTGCAACATATTGTTGAAAAGCTGCTGGTAATATGGATGTGAAGAGATAGAAGGCTGCGTTTGTATCAGAGCACTTTCGAGTTGAAGAATGCGTTGTTGTAAGCTGGATATTAAAGATGCATCTGGAGAATTCGATTGCATGCATGCCGCCACAGTATCATGCCCTCACAACAGCGGCTTATATTAAAAAGAAGAGTATTTTCCCTTTGTCTCCTTCTCACAGTAGCTGACTATTAGTACAAACACCAAATGCCAGCGCAACAATAATCACTCACGTAAATTGACGAGCCAGAGTGCGGCATTTTACAGAGCTAGACCATATTAAAAATGGCCTATTACTGACATTCAAGTTTCCATCCCACCTTGTGCTGCTGCCATTTTTCATTGGCTAATTCTGCATCAATAAGGGGGTGTTCTTTTAGCCATCCTGCTGGGAAATTGACGGACCAACTATCGTCACTAACGACTAATTCTATATTCGGCAGCAATTTATCTTTACGGCGGATTGATAACAAGCAGGCTAAACGAATAATTCTCACCAACAAAATCAACACAACGCGTAATTGAGGTTGGAATGGTTCAAAGTGCTTTAGCTCAATGTCACTGCGATGACTGAGCACTAATACTCTTATGGCAGACTGTAGTTGATGCGTGTAACCCACCATAGGCACGTGAGCTAGAATGTAGGCAGCATGCATATGATGCTGTTTGTATTCAATGTGTAGACCCGTTTCATGCAGTAAACAGGCGGCGATCAATGCCGCTTTACAGTCCAGAATATCAATGTCAATTTGCGCGCGCACTTGTTTATAAAACTGGAGCGCGAGGTTTTTTACTCGGTTGGCGTGTTCTACATCCACATGAAATTGCTGCATCATCTGTTCAAGTGTTGTCGCCCGGCGATCATTCGCCTGCATGTTGTCTAACATGCCATAAATCAAGCCTTCACGCAGCGCGCCAGTTGAAATCTGCATGTGGCTGATGCCTAACTCTTCAAATAAGGCGATGAGAATGGCAAGACCACTGGGGAAAATACTTCGCCTGGACTCGCTGAGTCCCTCAATGTCGAGCTGATCTATGCTGATGCAATCGATACATTGTTGTTGCAGATTGTGTAAGTACGACAGGCGAATAGCGTCGCTAATGCCCTGCGTAATCAGAATTTCGACAATGGCTTGTGGGGTACCTGAGGCGCCTAAGCATTGTTGCCATTTAAACTGAGTGAAATTTTTTACTACGGGAGCTAACAGGGATTTCGCTTCTGCTATGGCGAGTGAAAAGGCGCTATCGGTAATCAAGCCATCACTGAAAAAGCGTTCTTTAAAGGTGACACACCCCATATTTAAACTGGCCAGTTCGATGGGGGTCATGTCATTGCCCACAATCACTTCGGTACTGGCACCACCGATATCAATCACCAAGGAATTGCCTTGATTGGCGGAGGTATAGGCCACACCCAAATATATCTGCCGTGCTTCTTCTTCACCGGGAATGACTTGGATTTTATGTTTAAGGATTTTGTTGGCTTTTTTTATGAATTCATTGGCATTGCTGGCTAGGCGTAAAGTGGCAGTGCCCACCACTTTGATATTGGCCAATGGAATGTCTTGCAAGCGTTCAGCAAATACTTCTAAACACTGCCAGCCACGTTCTAATGCAGCCTGATCCAAACACATGTTTTCGTCTAAGCCAGCGGCCAAACGTACTTTCTGTTTTACCTTGCCAATAATATGCACACTGCCTGCCGATACTCGCACAATCACCATGTGGAAACTGTTAGAGCCCAAGTCAACCGCAGCATAGAGCTGCTCGGGTTGACTTAGTTGGATGACAACAGGACTTTCGCTGTTCATTTATTTCGTGGTGGACGTTGGCCAGATGGACGACGTGGATGATTTCTGCCGCTTTGCATGCGTTTTTTAAAACGCGCGGCAGGGGCAGTGACATCGCGGATCAAGGCTTCAGGGTCGTAATCGGTGACGGCAATAGAATGGCTGACATAGGTTTCTATCGCAGGCAGATTTAAGGCATATTTTTCACAAGCAAAGCTGATGGATTTACCGCTTTGGCCTGCTCTACCTGTGCGACCGATGCGATGCACATAGTCTTCAGCATCATCAGGTAAATCGTAGTTAAACACATGACTGACCATGGGGATGTGCAAACCTCTGGCGGCTACATCGGTGGCCACGAGTATGTCTAACACACCAGAAGTGAAATTTTCGAGTATTTTTAGGCGCTTATTTTGCGGCACATCGCCACTCAATAACCCCACCCGATGACCATCAGCTTGCAACCAATCGGCTACCTTCTCACAACTGTGTTTGGTATTGGCAAAGACAATGGCTTTATCTGGCCACTCTTCTTCCATCAAACTGAGTAATAAATATATTTTATCGTCGTTGGAAGGGTAAAAGAGTTCTTCTTGTACACGCTCCGCCGTTTTGCGCTCAGGATCGATTTGCACATGGGTTGGATTATTCATGTGTTCATAGGCTAATTCTTGCACCCGATAAGACAAGGTCGCTGAGAATAACATGCTCAGACGTTCAGTTGGCTTGGGCATGCGTCTAAACAAATAACGAATGTCTTTGATAAACCCTAAGTCAAACATGCGATCTGCTTCATCCAGCACCGCAACTTGGATATGCTCCAAAGAAAACACGTTTTGTTTGTAATAATCGATAATACGCCCGGTGGTGCCGATTATAATATCGACACCCTCTTGCAATTTATCCCGTTGACTTTGGTAACCCTCGCCCCCATAAATCAGGCCTAGGGACAAACCAGTATGTTGACTGAGCAATTCTGCGTCATTAAAGATTTGTACCGCTAACTCACGGGTTGGTGCCATAATAATGGCCCGCGGCTGTTTTTTGGCTTCCTGTGGATGGCTCAGTAAATAGTGGAACGTTGCCACTAAGAAAGCGATAGTTTTACCGGTTCCCGTTTGGGCTTGACCGGCAATATCGAGTCCTTGTAGCAGCGGCGGTAAACTTAAGGCCTGAATGGGCGTGCAGTGATTAAAGTTAGCTGCACTCAGGGCTTTAATGACTTGCGGATTTATGGGCAAGTCGGAGAAATGTGTTTCTGTTAAATGTGTTGTTTGCATAGCTTATAGCTTATCTGTGCTTGCATTAAAAACCAGTTTCTATATAACAATCATGACCGCGCTGTATACTATCAGCGAGAGTAAAAATTACGGAGAAAAGAATGAGCGACAAAATTATCCAGTTATCTGACGATAGTTTCGAGGCCGATGTTATCAATGCTGCTGGTCCTGTGTTGGTTGACTTCTGGGCGGAATGGTGTGGTCCGTGTAAAATGATTGCGCCAATATTGCATGAAGTTGCTGACGAATTCGACGGCAAAGTAACAGTTGGCAAGCTGAATGTCGATGAAAATAACGACACCCCCCCTAAGTATGGCATCAGAGGTATCCCCACCTTATTGCTGTTTAAAGGTGGAAACGTGGCAGCAACCAAAGTTGGCGCCTTGTCAAAGTCACAACTTGTTGAATTCTTGAACGACAATATCTAGTCCAAGCATTCAACTTGTTAGTTACGCAGCCCAGTACCACTGGGCTTTTTTACGACTAAATTGCACCACGCGGTTACCTCACATTTCCCCAACTTTTTGTCTTCAAAGCAGAAGCGTCAAGTCATTTACAAGGTTTAATTGACAGCGCGGCTGACAAAGCGCATATTTTCACTAGACGCTATAGTTGTTTGGTGTTAAGTTTTAAGCGTTCTTCCCTGAACAGCCTATTTTGCTCAAATCAAACATGTGAATTAGTAAAAACCCTTGAATTATTCAACCAACATTGCCGTTTGGCAATCTTCCAGCATAAAGACCCACCAATATGAACCTAACGGAACTCAAGAATAAACCGATCAGTGAACTTGTAGCATTAGCCGACGAGATGAATCTCGAGAACATGGCACGTGCACGCAAGCAAGATATTATATTTTCCATATTAAAAGCCCACGCCAAAAGCGGTGAAGATATCTTTGGTGACGGCGTGTTAGAAATTTTGCAAGACGGTTTTGGTTTCTTGCGTTCCAATGACTCTTCATATTTAGCTGGACCCGATGACATCTACGTTTCACCCAGTCAGATAAGACGCTTCAATTTGCGCACGGGTGACACGATTTCAGGCAAAATTCGACCGCCGAAAGACAGTGAACGATATTTTGCATTACTGAAAATCAGCGAAGTAAACTTTGACCGCCCTGAAAGCTCCCGCAATAAAATCTTATTTGAAAACCTTACTCCTTTACACGCAAACCAACGTTTAACCATGGAACGTGGCAATGGCAGCAGTGAAGACATTACCGCACGTGTTCTCGATTTGGCCGCCCCTATTGGACGTGGCCAGCGTGGTTTGATTGTCGCGCCGCCTAAAGCGGGTAAAACCTTATTATTGCAGAACATTGCTCAGTCAATTGCTGCCAATCATCCAGAATGTGTATTGATGGTATTGTTGATCGACGAACGTCCAGAAGAAGTAACCGAAATGCAGCGCCTGGTGCGCGGCGAGGTGATTGCTTCTACGTTTGATGAACCCGCGAGTCGCCATGTTCAGGTAGCTGAAATGGTAATCGAAAAAGCCAAACGTTTGGTTGAACACAAAAAAGACGTCGTCATCTTACTGGACTCGATTACCCGTCTAGCCCGCGCCTACAACACGGTCATTCCCTCATCGGGCAAAGTGTTGACCGGTGGTGTGGATGCCAACGCCTTACATAAACCCAAACGCTTCTTCGGCGCTGCTCGAAATATTGAAGAAGGTGGCAGTTTAACCATTATTGCGACGGCGTTAGTCGATACCGGCTCAAAAATGGATGAAGTCATTTACGAGGAATTCAAAGGTACAGGTAATATGGAATTACACTTGAACCGTAAAATTGCCGAGAAACGTGTTTTCCCTGCCATTGATTACAACCGCTCTGGTACACGTCGTGAAGAGTTGTTGACCACACAAGATGAACTACAAAAAATGTGGATTTTGCGCAAGATTGTGCATGAAATGTCAGAAATCGATGCCATGGAATTTTTGATTGGTAAGTTGGCGATGACCAAAACCAATGACGAATTCTTTACGGCGATGCGCAGACAAAAAAGCTAATACACAGCAAGTTACACACCTCAATGATCAATCCGCTGTCAGGTAACTGCCAGCGGATTTTTTTGTATCTGCATTGCTATTGTTGACAAGCTTATTGACCTTGCACATAGTGGTTTCACACCATGATTTTATAGATCAACAATGATGAAACGATTAGCCGCTTTGCTACTTTTACCCCTTTTCAGTCAAGCCGCACAACCAAATGTGGCTGACATGTCCAAAGCTATCGAGCCGCAAGTCATTGCCTAGCGCCACCATTTTCATCAGTACCCTGAGTTATCAAATCGAGAAACTAAAACCGCCCGTTATATTGCCGATTATTTGCAGAGCTTAGGTTTAGACGTGCAAACGGGCATAGCCAAAACCGGCGTAGTGGCCATTCTTGATAGTGGTCAACCGGGACCGGTGGTGGCGCTGCGTGCTGATATTGATGGTTTACCAGTGTTGGAACAAAATGATCTGGCGTATAAATCCTCAGAAATAGGCGAATTTAACGGTAATCAAGTGCCTGTTATGCATGCCTGTGGCCATGACACACATATCGCCATGCTGATGGGGGCGGCAAAACTGCTGGTGGACCTCAAACCTCAGCTAAAAGGCAAAGTGAAGTTTATTTTTCAACCAGCAGAAGAAGGCGCGCCCGCTGGTGAGCAAGGTGGCGCTGAAGTCATGGTAAAAGAAGGGGTGTTGCGTAATCCTGATGTTGATGTGATCTTCGGTTTGCACATTAGTGCTGACACCGATGTTGGCGTAGTTGAATACCGTGCAGGTGGCATTATGGCTGCCGTCGACCCATTTAAAATTGTGATCAGTGGCAAACAAGCACACGGCGCTTACCCTTGGTTAAGTGTTGATCCTGTGGTGACGGCCGCACAGATGATCATGGCCTTGCAGACCATTGTCAGTCGTGAAATTAAACTACTCGACGATGCAGCGGTGGTCACTATTGGTTCGGTGCATGGTGGCGTGCGTTCCAACATTATTGCCGAGCAAGTGGAATTGGTGGGCACCATCCGCACCTTAAACCCCCAAGCCCGCGAGCTAATGTATGAGGCTATGCAGCGCAAAGTAAAAGGCATTGCGGATAGCATGCGGGCCTCAGCGCAGTTAACCTTACCCTTGGACTATCAGTACCCCATCACCTTTAATGACCCAGCCTTGACCAGCAAAATGTTACCGACTTTGGTGCGCACTGCAGGGGAAGGGGCAGTGCAACTGGTGACGGCGGTAACCGGCGCTGAAGACTTCTCGTTCTATCAAGAACAAGTGCCAGGCTTGTATTTGTTTGTTGGCGGCAAACTCCTCGATCTGCCAAAAGAACAAGCCCCTGCTCACCACACACCCGAGTTCAAAGTGGAAGACGCTGGGATGCTGACGGGGGTGAAAGTCTTGGTAAATCTGACTTTAGACTTTATGCAACAAGGTTAATTAAGTTACAATCCGCATCCCAAATTATAGTGGGGCCGTTCAGGGTTAATCCTTTGCCGGCTTTACTGCTAATAAAGCGAGAAGATTATGCCAAAAGTGGCAATAGTAATAGGTTCAACGTCTGATTGGCCAACCATGCAAAAGGCGGCGTTGATGTTAGACAAGTTGGGTGTCAGCTATGTGGCAAAAGTGGTGTCGGCGCATCGCACACCACAACTGTTAACTGATTTTGCCCAAAGCGCTGCCGCTGAAGGTTTTCAAGTGATTATTGGTGGAGCGGGCGGCGCGGCTCACTTACCCGGTATGATTGCTGCACACACACATTTGCCCGTATTTGGGGTGCCAGTAAGGTCTAGTCAGCTCAATGGCATAGATTCCCTGCTTTCCATTGTGCAAATGCCAAAAGGTGTTGCGGTAGGAACGTTGGCCATTGGTGAAGCCGGTGCAGCCAATGCTGGTTTGTTGGCTGCTCAGGTGATTGCTTTACAAGATAGCGACGTGCAACAAGCTATTCTAGATTTCAGAGCTGAACAGACAGCCGCGGTATTAGCCGTCACTGAACTTTCCTTGCCACAATAATCGTTGGTGTAGTCAGTATGATCATACTTATTCTCGGCTCAGGACAATTGGCACGTATGATGTCACTCGCTGCCTATCCACTTGGCTTGACCGTTATGGCCATCGATGTCAATGCGCGCAGTGTGGTTGATCCGTTATCTAAAACGGTGTTTACGTGCTCGGTGAACGAAGCTATTGAGCAGGCAGACGTCATATCTGCAGAGTTTGAGCACATCCCGCAAGATTTACTTGAACAGGTCAACGCCAGTGGCAAGTTTTATCCTGCAAAAGCGGCCATTGAAGCTGGCGCGGACCGCGTCAAAGAAAAGGCTTTGTTAGCCAAATTGGCTATCGACAACTGCCCCAATTACATCATCGATGATCTGGCTTTATTAGATAACGCGGTGGCACAATTGGGTGAACAGTTAATCATCAAGGCCAGTCGCGACGGTTATGACGGTTACGGACAATGGCGCCTCAACGGGCTTCAACAACTGCCGGCGTTAAAACAGCAGTTGAGTGAGCTTGATCTCAAAAAAGTGCCCTTAGTCATCGAAAAAATGTTAAAGTTTGAACGTGAATTGTCACTGCTTGGGGCACGTGGAAAAGACGGCCACATCGTATTTTATCCCTTAGTTGAAAACCTGCACCATCAGGGGCAATTGCATGTAACCATTGCCCCAGCTACACAGGTAACGGAAGCATTAAACCAACAAGCTCAGCATATATTTCGTGCTCTGGTTGAAGAGTTAGACTACGTGGGCGTGCTGGCCGTTGAGTTTTTTCAAATGGGCGAACAACTGTTGGTCAATGAAATCGCCCCACGTGTACACAACTCTGGGCATTGGAGTATGCAGGGGGCCGATACCTGCCAGTTTGAAAATCATCTACGGGCGATCAGCGGATTACCCTTGGGCGCCACCACTGTGTTTAAACCTACCGCTATGTTAAACATCATAGGCTGCGATGATTTTACCATGGACATGTTGAGCATTGCGGGCTGCCATCTGCATTTATACGGTAAAACTGTACGCGCCAAACGCAAAATGGGCCACGTTAATATTAGCGCCGACAATTACGCCGAGTTAGGTCAAAAAATCCAAGCATTCGCCCATTATGTGCCAGAAGAACACTTTCCGATGCTGAAGGATGAAGCCCATCGATTGTCGACTTTATAGGAAAATTTCGGTCTGTTTGTGAATGTGTTTGACAACGGCGATTGAATCCATAAAATCATCGCCGATTTTGCAGTAAAGCAAGCAGAATCAGTTCCTTTAGTGTGCCGACTTAGCTCAGTTGGTAGAGCAACTGACTTGTAATCAGTAGGTCACCAGTTCGATTCCGGTAGTCGGCACCATTCTCGCTTTTTCTTTTTAAAACCAAGATTATGCGCTGCGCGCACCAAACTTATCGCTTCGCCACCGCAATCCATTGCGGGTTTTTCAAGCCTAGTCCCTAGGCTCGCCCCTACTTTTCTTCAACAGCTAAGAAAAGTAGGCAAAAGAAGCCGCTCTCCGGCAAGGTTCTAAACCCTGTGCGTCTTGGCTAATTCAGGTCGCAATCACACGTTCCCGACGTGAGGATTGCTCAAATTGCATCCCTGCAATTTGCCCTGAATGAGCCCGCAATGCTCAGGGAACCTTGAGTCGAGAGGAAAATAAAAAGAACATTGCTGCGCAACTGGCAGTCCCTGCCGTGTTTCAACCGCCATGGATGGCTTGAGCGCAGCGAATGATGTTAAAAGTAAGCGAAGCGCATTGATTGCCGTGCGCAGCACATAAAGATCTTAGTGGCCGAAGGCCATAATGAAGCGTCAGCGCAAGGGTAAAACTAGCGTTTTACCCCACTCACCCTCGCCCAGTCACCCTGAATGGCAATGGCATCCATGTCGAATTCTTGACTGTATAGGTCGTTAATTTCTTGGGCCTGAGTGTCCAGAATCCCAGACAACACTAAACGCCCGCCGGGTTTGCAGTAGCCACTGATAACATGACGTAATTCTCGAATGGGACCGGCCAGAATGTTAGCGAGTACCACATCGGCGTGTAATGTAGGTTGCTCAGCCGGTAAATAGAGTTCTATTTTTTCACCTACACCGTTACGGTTGGCATTGTCTTGACTGGCTTGAATTGCTTGGGGATCGATATCAATACCCACTACTCGTTGTGCACCTAATTTTAATGCCGCTATGCCCAAGATACCGGAACCACAACCAAAATCGACCACAGTGGCACCGTCCAGTGCTAAGCCGTCTAACCAGGTTAAACATAACGCGGTGGTAGGATGGGTGCCTGTACCGAAGGCTAAACCGGGGTCGAGCATGACATTAACGGCATGAGGATCCGGCACATCGCGCCAACTTGGGCAGATCCATAAGCGCTGGCCAAATTGCATGGGGTGGAAATTTACCATCCATTCACGTTCCCAGTCCTTATCTTCGAGTTGATCAATTTTATGGCTGAAGCCTTTACCCAATAATTTAGATTTTTCCAAGCGTTTAATAACAGCTGGCATATCGTGGTTAGCGTCGTACAAACCCACTACTTGGGTGTCTGGCCACAACATCACTTCACCCGGCTTAGGTTCGTACATAGGCGTATCTTTGGCATCAAAAAAACTGACTGCTTGCGCACCATTGGCACTTAACATATCGCCAAGTTGTTCAGCAAATTTGGCTGGGCTATTAATTTTTAATTGAATCCAGGGCATATAATTTCGCTAAATAAAGTAGTAGTCTTTGTTCATTACATGCTGTCAACACAGAGAATAATGACAAATTTCAGCTATCTTGTTGAATTAAAGTAGAAAAAAGTGAATTTTTTTTGCTTATACACATCACCATACTAAGCTAATACGCAGCAGTAGTCTCGGAGATTATTTCATGGGTTTTTTTAATAACAATAAGCAACTGACTGAACAACTTGCCAGCTGTGAAGCCAAGAATCAACTCAGTCAAGCGGTCTTAAAGGCCCTTTACAATAGTATGGCAGTTATCGAGTTTTCACCGAGCGGCGATATTCTGTTTGCTAGCCCGAAATTTTTACAAGCCATGGATTATGAAGCCAATCAAGTTGTGGGTAAACATCACAGCATGTTTTGAAAAAAAACATACGCTGACAGCAATGAATACAAAACAATGTGGCGAAATTTGGCCAATGGCCAGGATCTCAGTGGCCAGTTCCAGCGCGTGGACCGTAAAGGTCGTGATATTTGGCTAGCAGCCAGCTACATGCCAGTATTTGACGCAGCAGGCAAGGTGAGTAAGGTAATTAAAATTGCCTCTGATGTCACGCAATCGATTGTTGAGATGCATTTGCTAAAAAGTGAAGCACAAGCCGTGTCGAATTCAATGGCCATCGTTGAATTTGATATGAGTGGCAAAGTGTTGTCGTCAAACGAAAACTTTCAACGCACCATGGGTTATGGTGGAGCTGAATTAGTTGGCATGAGCCATTCTGCCTTTTGCAAACGAGACTATGTCAGTTCCAATGATTACAAAGAGTTTTGGGTCAGTTTACGCAAAGGAAAGTTTTTCAGTGGTCTGGTGGAACGTGTCAATAAACAAGGCGAACCTGTGTGGTTGGAGGCCACCTATAATCCTATTTATGATCTTGATGGCAACCTGATCAAAGTGAAAAAGTTTGCGTCTGACAGTACGGAAAATTACAGCACCACAAAACGCAGTAGTGAGTTAGTGTATGAATCTTCCAAACAAACTGAAAAAACCTCCCATCAAGGTATGGAAATGGTTAAAAGCAGTATACAAGCCATGGCACAGGTAACGGACAGCTTAACGGCTGCAGCGACGAGGATAGACTCACTCAGCAAGCAATCCGATCAAATTAGCAATATCGTTAACACTATAACAGCCATTGCCGATCAAACTAATTTACTGGCGCTGAATGCAGCCATTGAGGCGGCGCGGGCCGGTGAACAAGGACGGGGTTTTGCTGTTGTAGCTGACGAAGTTAGGCAGTTGGCGGCACGCACTAGCAAGTCCACGGCTGAAATTGATGAAGTGGTCAAACAAAACAATACCTTGGCCATGCAAGCTGTTAAGTCAATGGAAGAAATTGTCACGCGGGCAAAAGAAGGAATGGGACTTATTGAGAAAACAGGCAGTGTGATAACGGAAATAAATGCTGGTACGCAAGAGCTCGTTAAAATATCTCGCATACTTTTTCATGATGTGGGAAGTTAATTCATTCTATTTATTGAGTAGTACTGACCGCCAGCAGGCGGTCAGTAAAGCCAATCACTTAGTGTCCACCCAAACCTAGTTTTTTCTCAAGGTAATGGATGTTGGCGCCGCCTTTGGCAAAGTTTTCATCAGCCATAATGCGTTTTTGTAAAGGAATGTTGGTTTTTATTCCGCCAATGACCAATTCATCTAAAGCATGGCGCATCCGCGCAATCGCCACTTCGCGTGTCTCTCCGTAGGTGATCAGTTTGCCAATCATCGAATCGTAGAAGGGTGGCACTGAATAATCGGTGTAAATGTGTGAATCCCAGCGCACACCAAGACCACCTGGTGAATGGAATAAGTTGATTTTTCCTGGGCTGGGAATAAAGGTATCGGGATCCTCTGCGTTAATCCGGCACTCAATGGCATGACCTCTAACTTGCACTTGATCTTGAGTGATGGATAACTTCTGACCATCGGCAATACGTAACTGTTCCTTGATCAAATCGATACCGGTAATCATTTCAGAGACCGGATGTTCAACCTGTATACGTGTATTCATCTCGATGAAATAGAATTCGCCGTCTTCAAACAGAAACTCAAACGTACCTGCGCCTCGATAGCCAATTTCAATACAAGCTTGGCAACAACGTGCCCCAATCTTAGCGCGCATTTCTTTTGAGATACTAGGTGCGGGGGCTTCCTCAACCACTTTTTGATGGCGACGTTGCATCGAGCAATCACGTTCACCCAAATGAATGGCGTTGCCCTGACCATCGGCCAGTACCTGAATTTCAACGTGACGAGGGTTCTCAAGGAATTTTTCCATGTAAACCATGTCATTGCCAAAAGCGGCTCCGGCCTCCCCCTTGGTCATGGCGATAGATGCGGTAAGTTCTGCTTCATTGCGCACCACGCGCATACCGCGACCACCACCGCCCCCCGCTGCTTTGACGATAATTGGATAACCAATGCGCTTGGCTGTGGCTTTATTGGCAACTTCATCGTCACCCACAGGCCCATCAGACCCAGGCACACACGGCACGCCTGCTGCCTTCATCGATTTGATGGCTGATACTTTGTCGCCCATCAGATTGATCGTGTCAGCTTTAGGACCGATGAATATAAAACCACTGCGTTCAACCGCATCGGCAAAACTGGCATTCTCGGCAAGAAACCCATAGCCTGGATGAATTGCATCGGCATTGGTGACTTCCGCAGCCGCTATGATCCGCGGGATGTTTAAATAACTTTCAGTGGCCGAGGCTTTACCGATACAGATGGTTTCGTCGGCCAATAATACGTGTTTGAGGGACTCGTCAGCTGTTGAATGCACAGCAACGGTTTTGATACCCAACTCTTTGCAGGCGCGCAGAATGCGTAAGGCAATCTCTCCGCGGTTGGCAATGAGAACTTTTTTAAGCATAGTTAATCGCCTTTATTCGATGACAAACATGGGTTGATCGAATTCAACGGGCTCTTGGTTTTCAACTAGAATTTGTTTAATCACCCCTGCCTTGTCAGATTCGATTTGATTCATCATTTTCATCGCTTCGATAATGCACAAGGTGTCACCCACATTGACTTTTTGGCCCACTTCGACAAACGACTTAGCACCCGGTGAGGAAGAGCGATAAAAAGTACCCACCATTGGTGAACGCAGAATATGGCCACTGGGTTCGCTTGTTGCAGACGCTGCACTGGCGGCAGGTGCAGCCACGGGTGCTGGTGCTTGAGGTGCTGCCATATATTGGGGTTGTACGTATTGCATGGGTGCCTGCATACCAGCACTTTGGCTGCCACTTCTGTGGATCCTGACGGATTCTTCACCTTCGGTAATTTCTAATTCTGATATGCCGGATTCTTCCACCAGTTCGATTAATTTTTTTATTTTACGTATGTCCATTGTGTCTCTCTCTGTTCTTGAATATCTGAATAATGTGTTAGTGATCTGGGCACTATTTTTTTTGAGTCAAAAATTTGTGGGCTGCTTGTAAAGCAAACTCATAACCCTGAGTACCAAACCCACAAATGACCCCTTGAGCAATGTCACTTAGATAGGAATGATGCCGAAAGGTTTCTCTGGCATGCACGTTTGACAGATGAATTTCGATAAAAGGTAGGGCTACGCTCAACATCGCGTCGCGTAGCGCAATGCTGGTATGCGTGAATGCGCCAGGATTGATGATGATAAAATCACATTTTTTAAACGCGGCGTGAATACTGTCAATTAAAACATGCTCAGCATTTGATTGAACATGTTTCATACTGAGGCCTAGTAGACCGGCCTTGGTTTGCAGTTCTTGAACTATCTGATCTAAACTGCTGGCACCATAAATGTGCGGCTCACGTTGACCCAACATGTTTAGGTTGGGCCCATTCAAAAGTAAAACGTTCACAGTGATTTCGCTTCGTAAATTCGTGTATTTTGCGTACAAAATAACCGAAGGGGCCGATAAAGTGACCCCATTATAGGGCTCAATTTGAATTTAGCAGCAAAATACTGGTCTTATCAGCGATTTTTGCTGCAAAGTTTGTCATGTTTAGTTACGAAATAGGTCTAGCTTGAACTACATTGCGCACTTACACATTGCTCAACATTGCCACAGTGATTTATTGGGCAACTTCCTTGGCGATTTTATTAAAGGCCAAAACTATGTGGGTTTACCCCAGCGTTTAGTTGTAGGCATTAAGTTGCATCGCCAAGTTGATGTTTACACCGATCAACACCCTGCCGTCGTCGCGTTGCGAGCACAATTTTCACCATCCATCCGGCGTGTCGCAGGTATCGTTATCGACATCGTGTTTGATCACTTATTGCTGTATCACTGGTCCAAATTTGCCAATTATCCAGCTGAACAACTTTTTTCGTCTTTTTACACTCAACTCGCTTCATTTAACCAAGCTGTATCACCGCACTTTCAAGGGCTATCTGACAGTTTAATCAGGCAACAATGGCTAACAAATTATCACCAGCGAAGCAGTTGTTTGCGTGCCTTCAAAGGGATCGAACGGCGTCTGCACGGTAAAATTAGCTTTGCTGATGAAGCCCAGGCATTTGTGGATGCACAGTTTGAGCATTTTGAGACAACTTTTTTAGCTTTTTACCCAGAACTGTTGGAACATGCATTACACTGTAATACCAAGTTGCAGGGCTGATGGCTGCGGCACTGAGTCAAAAAACACATTTTAAAAATAAGGGTAAAATAATGGCAGTGCACGAGATTAAACATCCTTTGGTTCAACATAAATTAGGTTTGATGCGGGAGTCGGGGGTCAGTACCAAGGATTTTCGCGAACTTGCCAGTGAGGTAGGCAATCTTTTGACCTATGAAGCAACTCGTCACCTTGAGACCGAAAACAATCACATTGTTGGTTGGAATGGAGAAGCCATCGCAACGCAAAAAATTCGCGGTAAAAAAATAACCGTGGTGCCCATTTTAAGAGCAGGTCTAGGTATGTTAGACGGCGTGATGAAGCTCATTCCTAATGCCAAAATCTCAGTAGTTGGTCTCTATCGTAACGAGGAAACCCTGCAACCGGTTGCCTATTTTGACAAAGTGGTAAAAGACATAGATGAGCGCACGGCATTAATTGTTGATCCGATGTTGGCAACAGGTGGTACATTGATTGCCACCATCGATTTACTCAAACAAAAAGGGTGTTTAAACATTATGGGGCTGTTTCTTGTGGCCGCTCCAGAAGGCATTGCAGCGGTGCGTGCCAAACATCCAGATGTAGACATATACACGGCTGCCATCGACAAAAAACTCAATGATCAGGGATATATATTGCCCGGCTTGGGGGATGCAGGAGACAAACTATTTGGCACACGTTAACAAGTTTTTGCCAATACTTTGAAAATAACGCAAGATAACCGGAGTTTACTAAGTTTTAAGCACTTTCTTCGGCTCTATATAATAAAAAACAATGATTTACGCCAACTCAAGTTAGGTACATTGTGGCTAAGGTAGAGCGACCATGCAGGTTACACGGATAGTCACAAATAGTGTTTAGGTTGACGTAGTTGATAACAATAATGTGTGATAAAAATTAACGTGCGAACAGTTCTTCATGCTCCTCATTTTATGTGTGCCATGCACAACGCATGTAGCCGGCTATGGGTAAATGTCGGGCAAAAATCGCGCATTTTTTTCATGGTGTTGAGCGCCTTCACCATCGTTAGTCATACCCAAGCAGTACCTTTACTCACCGAACCCACCTTTACTCGTCTATCCACTGAGCAGGGATTAACTCAAGACACTGTCAGAACTATGCTGCTCGACCAGCAGGGTTTTTTGTGGGTGGGAACCGAAGGTGGACTCAATCGCTACGATGGTTATCAAAGTGTGCCGATAAACGGTGCCAATGATGAGCTTGCTGAAACTCAAATTGAATATATTTTTCAAGACTCCCGGGGCAGTTTATGGATAAGCACCTTGGTTTCAGGGGTCTACGAGTTGGAATTAAGCACTAACACATTAACCCGTCGTGTTGATCTGAAATATTCCCAAGATCCGAATTTCATACAACCAGCCAATACAATATTTGAAGATGAGACAGGTGATATTTGGTTGGGCATGGATGAAAAAGTGCTTCGTTATTCGCCCAAGACCCATGCTTATACTGTGGTGTATGGGTTAAGTGAGGAGTTACTTACAACAGACTACATTCGGTGGGTAAGCAAATATAAAAATACCCTATTTATCGCCACCACCACGGGGTTGTTGGGCCTAGATTTGAGCACCAAGGTGGCCGTTCCCATAGATTATCTGCAAAAAATTGCACGCAACAACGACAATACAAATAGCAAGTTTCTGCTGATTGATAATGAAGATAACTTGTGGATTGGTACGGTTGAAGGTCTGTTTTCAATGCCTTTGCAAGCCACACTGAATTACGTGGCAAATACTGAATCACTTTTACCTAAAAGCACCCAGATTATTGCTGAGCGCAATATTTGGCGCATGGTGCAGACGCCCGACAATAAGTTTTTTGTGGCCACGGATGAGGGCCTTTATAGCTACTACCCAGACGGAAAACAACTGCAGCAACTTTTTTTACCCACCGATAGTCGGGACTATTTGGCCGGTGACGCCTTACGTGAGATCCTCATTGATCGAAATCAAAATTTTTGGCTAGGCACTGAGTCTGATGGTGCGATTTATTGGTCACCCAGAACCACGCTGTTTAACAATGTCTTTAATGCACGAGGCGGGCGCCAAAATAAAGTATTAAGTCACAACCAAGTCTGGAGCATCGCGCAACAGAACGAAGACAATCTGTGGGTGGGTACACGCAACGGTTTGAACCTCTATTATCTTAAAAGCGGCCAAACCGAGAGTTTTATGGTGTCTGCCGATAACAAAGTGCAAACCTCTGCCTCCACAGTACATCAAATCATTCCTGACAAAGACCAGAAGTTGTGGTTACTCACGGATGAGGGGTTGATTAGTTTCGATTCTCAACGCCGACAAAATCTACCCCTGAAAATCGCAAACCAAAATCAGCAGGCTATCTTAAACAAAAATGTATTTGCCATGCATAAGCTACCCAATGATGACCTGATGCTCATTGGTCGCAGTGATTTTTATCAGTATTCGCCCAGTACCGGTGAGGTTGTGCGCCTTGAGCAACTCAGTTCACAAATTAACCCTCAGCTAACTTATCGATTTTTTGATCATCCTCAAACCGATAGCAACGCGACTTTTGTGGCGACACTTGGCCAACTGTGGCAGATGGACAATAACACCAAGGCGCTCACGTCCTTGCATTCCTTGCCTAAGCAGTACGCAAAAAATGATATTTCCCCTGATAGCGTGGTAGTGGATAAAAACAATATCATGTGGATTGCCTACCCTACTTATGGTTTGGTGGGGATTGACGCCACTACCCATGAACAAAAATACTTTTATTCACGCAATGATCTATTGCCCAGTAATTCCATCTACGGTTTGCAGTTGGATAAAGAGGGCAATATTTGGATGAGCTCTCACAGTGGGTTACTCAAGTTTATTGCGGACACTCACACCATCCAAAAATTTGGTTTTGAGCAAGGTTTAGTGAACTTGGAGTTTAACCAATACAGCAATGCGTTGCTGGACGATGGCCGCATGGTCTTCGGTTCCCTCAAAGGTTTGACAATATTTGATCCGCAAAAACTCAGTAGCAAAAATCATGTAGCGACATCGGTATTCATTACCCAAATTAACCTCAATACCAATAAGCTACCCCTGCCGTTAACCGATCTGTCTAACCAAACGATTGAACTGCAATACAACGATTTAGGCTTGGCGATACACTACTCTACCTTGGACTTTGAAAATCAGCGCAACAAACGCTACCAAGTGCGACTGGTGGGTTCGAGTACGGTGAGTTATCCCATTAGCACTGCTCCAGAAATTTCCTTTCCAAAGCTAGAACCTGGTAAATATCGTTTGGAAGTCCGAGCGTTTGACTCTATTGATGGATCATTAACTGAGCCTGCGATAGTTAATATCAAGGTTAATTACGCACCGTGGTTATCGCCTGTTGCCTACTCGGCTTATGGTGTCATTGTGCTCATCTGTTTGTCTATTTGGTGGTGGCGTCGACATATTCACAATCAACGCTTAATGACCGCCCATGAGCAAATGGTGCAAAGTAAAAACAAATTAGCCCTCGCTTTAAGCGCAAGTAACAGTGATATTTGGGAATACCAACTAAGCGACGATCAATTTTATGCGCCACGTCTGCGTGCTGAACTTGGTTATACCTTTGATGACGACACAATCAGCTTTGCTCAACACCTTGAGTTGGTGCACGAACAAGACAAAGCACACTATGAATCGAATTGGCGCGACTTTTTAGCGCAGAGCAATGCGGATTTGGACGTGAGTTATCGCATGCGTAATCAACGCGGAGAATGGGTCTGGTATCGAGACACGGGTAGCGCAGTTAAGACCGATGAGCAGACAGGGACACCGATTTTGGTCACCGGCACATATACCAATATCAGCGACACGATGTTGAACAAAGAAAATCTGCGTTTGTTTGGTGAGGCCTTCAAACATACCCACGATTGGGTGATTATTTTTGATGATAAACGCCAAGCCATCGCCGCCAATGATGCTTTTTGCTCGGCGTTTGGTATTCAAGAAGGCGCAGACTTAGCTAAAGAACTGAACATTATTAGTCGTGCACAAATTGCCAATACGGAGAGTTTTATCAATCGACTTGTGTCTTTAAAAGCCAATGATCATTGGAAGGGAGAAGACCAAATTGTTTTCTCAGATGGCACCGTATGTGATGTTTTGGTGTATTTAAATGCCATCGCTAACGAACAACAACCTGAACGCATTGAGTACTATTTACTGATTTTGTCAGACATCAGTGAGCAGAAAAAAGCCGAGCACAAATTAGTTAAATTGGCTAACTACGATGCGTTGACGGGCTTGCCCAATCGCAGTTTATTGTTGGATAGGATTGAACGCGGACTGGAGCATGCTAACCGCCATAATAATAGTATTGCGGTATTTTTTATCGATCTCGATCGTTTCAAGCAAGTTAATGACAGCCTTGGTCATAAGGCGGGGGATGAACTGCTTAAAGTTATAGCCAAACGTCTGACCGACAAACTGCGCAAAGAAGACACCGTTGCCCGGTTAGGGGGAGACGAGTTTGTCATTATGATTGAAGATGTAAGCTCGGTGGAAAACATCAGTGCTTTGGTATTTGAAGTCAGTGAGGTCATCGACCTACCTGTTTCCTTACTCAATCAAACGGTCAGCGTCTCGTCGAGCATCGGTATTGCCATGTATCCTGGTGACGGGAAAACCGCCGAAGAACTGCTGAGAAATGCAGATATCGCCATGTACCACGCGAAAGAGCAGGGGCGCAGTAACTTTCAGTTTTTCACTGCTGAAATGGATGCCTTGGTCAAAGAACGTCTCGCGTTAGAAAATAAATTAAAAATAGCGCATCAACAGAAGCGCTTTAAAAATTACTATCAACCTATCGTGAATGTAGACAAAGGCTGGGTGGAGGGCTTTGAAATTCTCATGCGCTGGCCCACCAAAAACGGCATGATCCCCCCTGACAAATTTATTCCTATTGCCGAAGAGTTGGGTTTAATTGAACAAATGACCCTCGATGCGTTTGAACGCGCCATGCCGGTATTGAAATCATTACGGTTGGGCGGTTTTGACGGTTATTTGTCGGTTAACCTTTCTGCCCGACATTTTGAAAATCAATCATCCATCGACAAGATATTACTTTTGTTAGAATTTCACGAAATGCCTGTGTCGGCGATCCGCTTTGAGATTACTGAGAGTGCCTTGATGCGCGATTATGACAAAGCCTTAGAGTTCATGCAGCAGATTCAACGGGCTGGATTCCTGATTGCCTTAGATGACTTTGGCACGGGCTATTCGTCACTGAAATATTTGAAAGAGTTCCCGATAAGCATCATTAAGGTTGATAAGAGTTTTGTGGATGACATTGGGAAAAATAAAAACAACGAAGCCATCATCTTAACCACCTTGAGCATGGCGACGCAGTTAAACATGAGTTGTGTGGCAGAAGGTATCGAAACCAAAGAACAAGTGACGTTTTTTAATAAACACCAATGTGCGCACCTGCAGGGTTACTACTTTTCTAAACCGGTACCTGCTGAAGAGTTGCCGGAGTTAGTGGAACGGATGTGGTACTAGGCCGTCAAGTTTGATCCATCACTCATGTTCTGGCATGAAGTGAAAAGGTAAAGATTCGAACTCACCCTGGGCTTTGGCTTTATACACGGCAAAGTGCAGATGTGGTAACGAGGAAAACCCCGTATTACCTGAATATCCCAATAAATCACCTACCTCTACGTTTTGACCTCTGACCACCACTACGCCATTTTTGCGCAAATGATAATACTCACCGGTGGTGCCATCATCATGCAGAATGCTGACAAAATTAGCATATTTTGCAAAGCGTCGACTCGCCCCGCCTTTATTGTGATGTTCGATTAAGTCTATCACGACACCATTTCTTGCCGCATACACTGGGGTACCTATGGGCATCGCAAAATCCACTGCATAACGTGAGGCGCCTTGATGGCTATAACCACCACCAAAACCCTGCACAATAGGAAAGTACTGATTTTTAGCATAAGGATACTGGTAAGGATATTGGCTATTATGCTGTGCGTACATATCACCCGGCGTCCATTCTAATGTCTCTTGGGCCGTAAAGTATAAGGCCGGGTTTTGTCGCGCTAACCGCATGCCTAATACACGCTGAGCCTTGGGCAAGACAGCATTCAAGCTAAATACACCTGCCGGTAATGCACTTACCGTGAATCGGTCATCGGTGTTTGCTGATAATGTTAGATTTTGACCACTCACTGTCAGGGTCATTGAAATGGGGTAAGGTAACTGATTAATTAACCAAAATTCAATATGGGCATCACTTTGTGTTTTTTCCAGACAAGCCCAGCCAGCGTAACAATAATAATCCGAAGTGGCTTGCACACTGCTAGATAACACCACTAAACCAAAATAACACAACCTACGCAAAACCCAGCCATTGAGCTGGCGCTGAGCCAGCTTGCACCAAGTATTTTTATCTTGCACAGTGGTGGCCCACCGTTAAAAGATTCGCCTTACGTGCTCAGCAAACGGTTTAGCTTGCATAAAACCTGTTACCCGTGCGGCGTTCATTTCTTTACCCTTTGCATCAAAAAACAATATGGTAGGTAAACCCAAGATTTTGAAATGATCTTGAAATTGTAAATTCACTGCCGTGTTGTCGGTTAAATCTATCTGCATCCATACGGTATTGCTGAGGGCGTCCATCACGGCTGGATCAGGGAAGGTATATTTCTCAAACTCCTTACAAGCCACACACCAATCAGCGTATAAATCTAACATCACTGATTTACCTTGTGCATTTGCCGCTGCCAGTTTTTCTTCAAAATCCGCTAAGTTTTTTACCACCGCAAAGGTAGGGTGGCTGGCTTTGCTCGCGCCAGCAAGGGGGCTTTGTTCATTGCTGAACGGCATGGTGGTTTGCATAAATAACTGGTAGCCAAACATCGCTGAGGCAAACAAACCAACGAAAATTACTAAACTGCGCACACCCTTAAAAAAGCTAGTGGCACTGGCCTGATTCATGACATAAAAATAACTGAAGGTGGCTAACCCTAAGGCTACCCACGCCGCGTCTACAAATACGTTACTGACTAAACGCTCAATAAACAGCAAGGCCACGGCCAGCATCATAAAACCAAAAGTCACTTTGACGATGTTCATCCAATTACCTGCTTTGGGCAGTAATTTACCGCCAGTGATGCCAAACAGAATCAAGGGCACACCCATGCCAAGGCTCAAGGCATACAAGGCAGAAAAGCCAAGCAAAGTATCGCCACTTTGCGCAATGAATAACAAAATGCCAGTCAGCGGCGCGGTGGTGCAGGGCGACGCCACCAAACCCGATATTGCCCCCATCACAAACACCCCAATGTAACTGCCGCTTTTTTGCTGATTACTCATGGCGTTAAGTTTTTCTTGCCAGCTTGAGGGCATTTGTAATTCGTAAGCGCCAAACATCACAATGGCCAACAGGACAAATACCACGGTGAGGCTAATCAGAATCGCAGGGTGTTGTAAGGTTGCTTGGAACTGCACACCAGCTGATGCCACAATCAAACCCAATACCGAATAGGTGAGTGCCATACCCTGCACATAAATCATCGACAAACTGAAAGAGCGAGAGACGCTGGCGTTTTTACCTTGTCCCAAAACGATGCCAGATAAAATCGGATACATGGGAAACACACAAGGGGTGAGTGCTAAGCCCATGCCTAAGGCAAAAAAGATTAATAGTACCCAAAATAGATTTTGCTCATTGGCAAGTAAATCAGCTAATTCAAATTGCTGAGATACAGGTGCTGTGGTGCTTGTATCTGTGGAGTTTGGCTCCTTCGCTGCTGCTGAATAATCACTTGTTGCTGCAGCTGTTGCCTGTCCAGCGTTTACTTCATTTAAATAGAGCACTTTCACCGTAGGCGGGTAACACAATCCTGCGTCAGCACAGCCTTGATACTGAATTTTAACTACCCCATCCTGTACAGACTGTAAAATAGGATATTGCAGTGTAACTTGATGCCTGAACACTTCTGATACACCAAAATATTCATCTTCTATGGTTTCTGCTGGTGGATATTGGGCTTCACCGAGGGTGGCATTTTTGACTACGGTTTTGAATTGCTTTTTGTACAGATAATAACCATCGGCAACGGTCCAACTGATCAACAACTGATCATCCTGCTGGGAGAAATCAAACTGAAACGCTTGTTCTTCGGGCAGAAATTGCGGTTCTTCAACAAATAATTCATTAAACGCATCAGATTGTTGGGCGTGAGCCACCAAGGCAATCAACAAGGTCATTGCGCTAAATACGCTAGCTCTGGCCATTTTACTCAATATCATTATCCACACTTCTTTTGGTTAAGAGATTCTTTCAGGGTATCAACAGCACTGCAGTGCAGTGAACTAAGCGACAGCGTAGCGACTCAGACTTAACAGAATATTAATTTGCCGAGTTTTTGTTAGTGTCTCATTTGCGTGCACAGTATGTCATGCTGCAACAAAGACCCCCAAGCGACTTAGCTAATTTCATCAATACTGTAATTTACTTGTTTTGTATCATGACTTGAAAAAATCGGGATGCATCCACCTAAGTAAATTAACCTAAATAGGAGTGCCTCATGGGCAAGCTATTTCTACTTTTTGCCATTCTTCCCATTGTGGAAATTAGTTTGTTGATCAACATCGGTCAGGTGATCGGTGGGTGGAACACCGTGGCCGTTGTTGTGTTAACTGCCATGCTCGGCGCTTATTTAGTTCGCCAACAAGGCTTGAGCACCTTGTTACAAGCCCAACAAAAAATGCAAAGTGGGCAAATTCCCGGCCTAGAAATGGCTGAAGGCTTGTTACTGGTGATGGCCGGTGTATTGCTTGTCACACCGGGTTTTATCACCGATATTGCCGGTTTGTTATTGTGTTTGCCCCTCACGCGCCCGCTGATTGCCAAAACTTTATTAAAAACACTGAGTGTTAAAGTGATGCAAGCAGGTCATAACCAAGGTAATTACACCCAGTATACTTGGCAACAAGGCGATGATAAGACCCAACAAGGCGACATTATTGAAGGTGAATACGTCAAGCAAGACGACAAGCCATCCAGCCTTAACAAGCCTGATTAAGCCTTTGCGCTAGCTAAAATCTGTCTAAACATTAACAATTCACCATGTCACCGCGGTGAGTGAATACATCGCATTAAAAATTGGTATACCATAACCTTTTCAAGCTTGATCAACATCGTAACGTGGCAATAGTAAAGATATGCGAATACTGTTAGTTGAAGACGACATGCAACTTGCTCGAGGCCTGCATCAGTCCCTGCGTACTGAGGGATTTACCGCCAATCATGTCAGCAGCGCCAATGCCGCGTGGTTAACGGTGCAAACCAATGAATGTGACATGCTTATTTTGGATCTTGGTTTGCCCGACATGGATGGCATGAGTTTGCTGAAAAAAATTCGCCAGCATAATCTGCGTTTACCCGTGCTGATTCTCACCGCTCGCGACAGTATTGATGACAAAATAAAAGGTCTCGACCAAGGGGCAGATGATTACCTGAGTAAACCCTTTGATGTACAAGAATTGATCGCACGGATCCGCGTTATCGAACGGCGCTTGGGCACGGCCACCAGTTCTGTGGTGAATATTGCTGGAGTGGAATTAGACGCCAGTGCACATTTGGTCAGTTATGCTGGCCAAGCGTTGGATTTGCCCCGCAAAGAATTCATGGTACTCAAAATTTTAATGGAACAAGCTGGCCGCATTCAGAGTCGAGAGCAACTTGAATCGAAGTTGTACGAATGGGGAGAAGAAGTCGCAAGCAACGCTATTGAGGTACACATCCACCATCTGCGTAAAAAACTGCCAGAGGGTTTTATTAAAACGATCCGCGGCGTGGGCTACAGCGTGGCCAAGAGTCTCTAGTTTGTGTCGATACGTCGTTACCTCACCTTAATTCTTGTATCGGTTATCACACTGGTTACTTTTGCCTCGGCCATTCAGGGCTACAACAGCAGTATGCAACGCGCAGCCAGCCTGTTTGATAACGAACTCTATTCATTAGCGATTATCTTGTCTGCCACGGCCATCAAACCTGGGCAAAATGTGAATTTAAACGAGGTGGATTTTGTTTATCAAATTTGGCACGAACAAACACTTATCAATACCTCTAATCCGCAGGTGAATCAGCCCATCGCCACTTTAAGCGTGGGTTTTGGTGAAAATAATTTTTTGGCGCAGCGCTGGCGTACCTACAGCCACTGGCTAGAAAGTGATCAGCAATGGATTGTGGTTGCCCAGCCTTTGAGTCGGCGTTATGAACTGGCGGAAAGCGTAATTTTAGCAGCGGTCACGCCTTTGGTATTGTCCATCGTGTTGTTGGCGGCTTTAACGTTTTGGATCATCAGTCGCGGTTTACAACCACTCACGGCCTTATCAGAAGCGCTACGTATCAAAAAAGCCGATGATCTTAGTCCCCTGCCTGCGCAGCAACAAGCCGCCGAGTTAGTGCCAGTTGTGGATACCTTGAATCAGTTATTAGAGCGTTTGGATGCGGCTTTTTTACGTGAAAAACGTTTTGCGTCAGATGCTGCCCATGAATTACGCACCCCTTTGAGTGTATTGCAAATCAACGCTCACAACCTCGCGTTGACCTTGCAAGATGACCAAACAGCCTCTGGTAATATGGCTTTTCTGCAGCAAGGCATTGAAAGAATGAGCCACGTGGTAGAGCAAATTTTATTGCTAAACCGCACCAACCCAGAGCAATTCAGAGGGCATTTTGTCAACATTAACTTAAGCAACTTATGCCAACATGTCATCGCTAATCTCTATCCTCAGATTGATCAAAAACAGCAAGACATCGAATTAAGTGGCGAAACACAAACGGTGGTCGGCGACGCGTTTTCACTGACTATTCTGTTGCAGAACTTAATCTCAAATGCTAGCAAATATACGCCCCATGGTGGGCGAATTGTGGTGAATCTGAAAACCCTCAATCAACACCCCGTGGTGAGTGTTGAAGACTCTGGGCCAGGCATTGAAGAAACAGAATATTCCCGTGTTTTTGAACGCTTTTATCGAGTTGGTGGCGACCGCCACAGCAGCGATGTGCCAGGCTGCGGTTTGGGTTTGGCTATCGCCAAGCATATTGCTGTGCTGCACAAGGCCAAGCTCAGCTTGCGGCGCTCACAGACCTTAGGTGGCCTGGGCGTTGATCTCACTTTTGCAGCGGCTGAGGTCAACGATGGCTAGGCTGCGCGTTGTTTTGTTGCTCATCATGAGTTTGTTCAGTTCATCTTTGCTGGCGTTAAGCGAATTTCATCTGGAGTTGAAAGACCATTTGTTTTATCCCTCTAGTGTTACCATTCCGGCAGGCCAAAAGGTGAAGCTCATCATCCACAACCTTGATGATACGCCGGAGGAGTTTGACAGTTTCTCGCTGAACCGTGAAAAAGTGGTGTTTGCACAGAGTACCACTCACATTTATATCGGCCCACTCAAGCCCGGTGAATACGAGTTTTACGGGCGTTACAACCCTAATACCGCACGTGGCAAGGTCGTGGTGGTGAAGGATCAAGGTGCAAACCATGCTGATTAACACCGTCATACTATTTATGCACTATGCCCTGCCAATTTTTATACTTTTGGGCTTTTTGTTTGTGCAAGTTAAATTAAGCTTACACCTACAATTTTTAGCGGTGTTAGTGGGCTTGATCACCGCATTGGGTTTTATTTCTCAGGTAGATAGCCTTGGCGCTTGGCTTGATGGCGCAGGCCTTGAATGGATCTTTTTTAGTCTGCATTTACTTTTATACAGCGGCGTTTTGTTGTTGGCATACGGTTTACTCAGTCGTACCAACACTGGCAAGTGGCTGGAGCCTATGCGTCTAGCGGTATTGTTAGTGGTCGTCATGATCGTCACCAAAGGCAGTAATTTTTTACTGTATTTCAATGGTTATTTAAACCAAGTTAACGCATTGCAATCGTTGTTGGTGGGCACCTTTGTTGGTCTTGGTATTTGCCTAAGTATCGCCATTTTATTGTATTTCAGCATGGAATGGCTGGGTCGACATTTTGGGCGCATTGCCCCGCTCACGGCTCTCTTGGTATTTGTTGCTGGGCAGTTGGCCAATGCCAGTAATTTGTTGGTGCAGGTGGATGTATTACCCACAACCAGTGTTTTATGGAACAGTCAATGGTGGTTAGATGATGAGTCTGAATACGGCCATTTATGCAACGTTTTGTTTGGCTATGTAGCTCGCCCTACCGCTTTACACATGAGTGTTTTTATCATCAGTATCTTGTGCCCCCTTGTTATCCAAGTGTGGCGACTCAAACGCGTTAAACCAGTACAAAGAGGTGTTCAACAGTGAACAGTCTACGCTTAGTTTTCATTTTGGTGGTGCTTGAGTTATCGCTTATGCAAGGTGTCTACGCCGATAGCAACCCCGTTGACAAGGTCTACCATCCTTTAGTTGTTGCTAACGAACGCAAGGTGGAATGGCGTTTTGTGGCTCGTGAGTTAGAAGATAAAAACTATTTAGCGCAGCGCCTTGCCTATGGGCAAGCTATCACTGAGCGACTGATCGTCGAAGCGTATTTAAGTGGTGAACGTGATCAATCCGACGACTATGGTTTGAAGGGTTATGAGATAGAACTTCGCTACATGCTCACCGAACAAGGGCAATATTGGGCCGACTGGGGTTTACTGCTTGAATTTGAAAAACAGCATGACAGCGATACTTACGAAATTACCACTGGGGTATTGTTTGAAAAAGAGTTTGTCCATACCAGTTTGACCATTAACGCTTTGTTAATTTACGAGTGGGGACAAAACCTTGACAACGAAATGGAAAGCGAATTTCGCTTACAATACCGGTATCGCTACATGCCCGAAATTCAGCCGGCCATAGAAATTTACACAGGTGAAGACTTTATCGGCATTGGTCCGGCACTGATGGGTGTGCATCGATTTGAGGGGATCCGCCAATTAAAATGGGAGCTGGCGTTTATCAATGGTTTTAACGGTGAAAAATACGATGAAACCCTGCGCTTTGTGCTCGAATACGATTTTTAGCATTCCAAGACTCACGGTGCGGCTTGGCAAGAATGTCGACAGAAAGGAAGAGAGAATGGCCATTCGCTATAAAACAGATCAAGCGATTACCGCGCAGCAGTATATAACGCTCTTGAACCAATGTAGTTTGGGCATTAGGCGACCACTTGACGATGTGGCCTGCATGACCGGCATGGTTAAAAACAGCAATATTTTGGTCACGGCCTGGGATGAGGACTGTTTAGTGGGTGTGGCTCGTGGTATGACAGATTTTCACTACGCCTGTTATTTATCAGACTTAGCTGTGTCGCAAGATTACCAAGGTCAGGGGATCGGTAAACAATTACAACGACTCGTGCAACAGCAACTCGGCCCACGGTGTAGTGTCATTTTGCTTGCTGCCCCTGCCGCCAATGATTATTACCAGCCACTGGGTTATCAACACAATCCTCGATGCTGGATCCTCAGTCGTGATCAAGCTATTCCTGATACAGTTTAAGCATTTTGTAACAATATAAAGGTCAATAAAAGGAGTGATAAAATACCCCTTGTGATTGAGCTTACATGTCGCCCTTGTTAGAGTCCCTGCTCTATTTATGTAGGTTGTAATAGTCAGCCTATGCGTTGGAGTGACATCATGCGAATGACATTACTAGCCAGCACTGTCAGCGCAGTGTTGTTGCTATCTTCCTGCTCAGAGCCTGCATTTATTGGCAAGCCCTCTCAACGAGAAACTACCAGCATGAACGCACTATTAAGTGCCAGTCCTTTGCTTTTCAAAGCGCCGCCTTTTGACCAAATCAACAGTGCCAATTACGAGCCTGCATTTGACTTAGGCATGCGTCAAGAACTGGCCGAAATCAACGCCATTGCCACCAATCCTGAGATGGCAACCTTCACCAATACCGTGTTACCCATGGAGAAATCTGGTGAACTGCTTGAACGTACATCAACAATATTTTTTGCCTTGTCTGAGCTGATATCTGATGCAGAATTGCAGCGTATCGAAGCAGATATTGCACCAAAGCTCGCTGCCCACAGCGACGCGATTTATTTAAATGCCATGCTGTTTGAGCGAGTCGCGGCTATTTACCACAACAAAGCGAGTTTGGATCCAGAGGATCAAAAGCTGGTAGATGAGTATTACCGCGCGTTTGTGCGCGCTGGGGCGCATTTAAGTGCGCAACAAAAACAGCAAATACGCCAGATCAATACGCAGTTATCCAGTTTAGAAACAGCGTTTTCACAAAATCTACTGGCTGCCACCCAGCAAGACGTTATTTTGGTGAGGGATAAACAGGAATTAGCCGGACTCAAAGAGTCTGAGATCAATACCTTGGCCGCTGCCGCCCAACAAGCAGGCCAATCGGGTTACCTGATTAGCTTAGTGAATACAACGCGTCAGCCAATCCTGAGCCGTTTACAAAACCGCGACTTACGCGAAAAAATTTGGCGACAGTCAGCCCATCGAGCAAAAGATACTAACGGCCCAGTGTTGTTGAAACTTGTGCAATTACGCGCGCAAAAAGCGAATTTGTTGGGTTATGCTAACTGGGCGAGTTTTGCCACCGAAGAACAAATGGCCAGTACACCTGATGCTGTGTTCAAGATGATCGATGAGCTTGTGCCACAAGCTTTGGCCAAGACCAAGCTCGAAGCTGCAGATATACAAACACAAATGCGCGCAGGCGGCATAAACGACGACTTGCAACCTTGGGACTGGGCTTATTATGCCGAGAAAGTACGTTTAGCGAAATACAAGTTAGATGATGACCAAGTAAAACCCTACTTTGAACTCAATGCAGTGTTACAAAATGGCTTATTCTTCGCCATGCAAAAACTCTATGGTCTGCGCTTCAAAGAACGTCATGATCTGCCGGTTTATCACCCCGACGTGCGTGTGTTTGACGTATTAAATCAAGACGACAGCGCCCTTGGTCTATTTTACTTAGACGTTTATGCCCGGGAGGGTAAAGCCGGTGGTGCATGGATGGATGAATTAGTCTCGCAAAACTTTTTACGTAGTGAAAAACCCGTGGTGTTTAATGCCCTCAACCTCGTCAAACCCGCTGATGGCCAGCCCACTTTGCTGTCATTTGATGAAACCACCACCTTATTTCATGAGTTTGGTCACGCCGCACATGGGCTGTTTTCACAAGTAAAATACCCGACGTTGGCAGGTACTGCCACCGCCAGCGATTTTGTAGAATTTCCCTCGCAATTCAATGAAGACTGGGCCATCGAGCCGTCGGTGATAGCCAACTATGCCAAGCACTATCAAACGGGTGAGGCTATGCCTACTAAATTGCTTGACAAGGTACTAGCTGCGGTGAAATTTAATCAAGGCTATGACACCACCGAATACTTAGCTGCAGCGGTGTTGGATATGGAATGGCACATGTTATCTAGCAACGACACGGTGTCTGACCTTGCCGCGTTTGAACAACAAGCTTTGGCCAAACACGGTCTAGACTATAGCCCTGTGCCCCCTCGCTATAAATCTACTTATTTTAGTCACAGCTTTGGTGGCGGGTATGCAGCCGCTTACTACGCGTATTTATGGTCTGAAGTATTGGCGGCCGATGCTTTTGCATTCATACAACAACATGGTGGCTTGACGCTAAAAAATGGCGAAACATTCCGCCAACAGGTCTTATCAAAAGGCAACACTGAAGATTTAATGCAAAGTTATGAGAATTATCGTGGACAGCCACCCAGCATTGACGCCTTATTAAAACGTCGCGGCTTAGTGCCTTAAACTAGCAACCTTTACTGCGCGAGTTTATCTCTCATTCCACGAAGACTAATCGCAAGGCTCTACCACACATTATCCACAGCTCATGGTAGAGCTTGTTCACCTCGTTAAACCCGTGTATCTCTATTAATGCAGATGACGATTGCCGACACTGACTGAACCGCCACTGTGACCTTCGGCCTTGTTACTGCGCTGCATGATTTCGGGAAACTCAGTGACAAAAGGTTCTATGCCCATGGCTTGGTAGATTTTGCTGGGATAAATGGCTTTACCTTGTGTGATGACTAAGGCGAGTTGGCGAATATCAGCGATGTTTTGCGTAGGATCACCATTGACCAATAAGATATCGGCATCTTTGCCCACCGCTATTTGCCCTTTGGTGGCCGTGGCATTGCTGTATTTTGCGCCGTTTAAGGTGGCCACTTGCAAGGCTTGTGCAGGTGTTAAGCCCGCTTTGACTAACAATTCGAGTTCACCCTGCAAGGTAAAACCTGCCAACTCATCGGTACCTGCCACCACAGGAATACCAGCTCGATACATCATACCAACAAACTCCACCATCTTAGCGTAAGACTTGGCATACAACGCGGCCGTGCTGGCATCGGGAATATCTACTTCCGCGGTATGGTAGCGGCGCTGTACATCTGGTGGCAGGTGGTCGACAATATCGCGCCACGGGTCACCCACGGTGCCATCCACTTTTTTCAGAAAATCGAAGGTGGCTAATGTGGGATCAATGGACAAACCTTTATCTTTCAAAAGTTTAATGAAGTCTTGCAGAGCTTTGCTGTTTAGATCAACGTTGGCGAATTCCCGAGAGGGCAAATAAAAGCGCTCTAGGGTGCGTGTATCGGTTTCTGGTTTAACTAAGAAGTTTAAGACCAATTGATTAATGTGTTGAATTTCATCAAAACCTGCTGCAATGGCATCTTCTGCTTTCAAAAAAGCCGGTACATGACCACTGACCCGCAAACCACGTTGATGGGCATAAGCAACCGTGTCTTTTAAAATCGCCTTGGGGAAGGAATTGTAGATTTTTAGTTGATGGTAACCATGGCTTGCGTACCAATTTATGGCAGCTTTGGCACCATCTAAATCACTTACCACAAATCCGTTGCGCGCGGACATGGGGCTTTCCCCTTCTAAAAAGCCGGTGGGGAAAATGTTGGGCGCCAATAATTGCCCAGCGGCAATTTCATCCATCATGGTTTGTAAGGTGGCATTATCGTTACCCATGTCACGCAAAGATGTAACACCAGCGGCCAAATGCAAGCCACCTTCCCAGCGCGAAATATGCCCGTGCATGTCAAACAGTCCGGGCAATACTATGCTGCCTTTGGCGTCAATGAAGTTGTCGACTTCGGTGGTCAGTTCGCCAGCGGGGACTATGGCGGTGATTTTACCGCGTAACATAAGGATATCAGTGGGCAAGCCAACCGAAGCGCTGACACTATCAAAAATCCGCGCATTACGGATGACGCTTAAACCGTTTAAAGGTAAAGGGAGAGTTTTAGCACGTTGTTGCAATAAGTTGGCTTCAGCATTTTGTTGAATAGTCATCATTTGCTCGGCATTTCCTTGCCATCCCTCGGCGATGAGCGTCTGATAACCGGGTATCAAACTGGCAAATAGTTGTGGCTCATCGCCACTTGTTGCCCAAACAAAATTAGGCTCTAAGCCCACGCCGCTCAGTACTAAGAGTTGCACCTTTTGTTTTTCACCGCTTTTTTCAACAATCAGATCACTCACAACTTGTTGGCGCATGACACCCGAGGGTAAGAGCTTAATTTGGTTGTTGCCGCTTTTAGCCAAGGCATTGATTGCCACTGAAAGTAACTCAGGGGAGCCTTCTACTGGCAAATACAAAGCAGTGTTTTCTATACGTGCAGAGCCGGTTTTGTCCCCAGCCTGCCAACTGGCTTGTTGCCCGTCGAGCTGGAATTTTTCTTTTATGACAGACCCAAAGGTCGATTTGCCCTGACTGTTATACGACGCCAAGGTCCCATCATCATTAAGCGTCAGCGTTTCTTGCAGCTCTGGTCCGCGGCCATTGTCTTTGAAAATATAACGCACCTGCCGTTCACCTTGTTTGTTGATTTCAACCACTTGTTCACCAGCTTTTACGCCGTTATCAACGATGATGGTATAACGTCGCAGCTCACTCGCTGCAGAGATCTGGCTTATTAACAGCACACTGAGCAATGAAAAAAACGGGAAACGCATGATGGCCTCGGTAAATTCAGCAAAATTTTTCCTAGCATATAGCAAACTCGTTAAATTCCTAGCCAATGCCGATGAAGATACTTGATGGCCTCAGCCTGCTTGCCATAAAAGCGCCTCGACATGAGGGACTGAAATCACTATATTCAGCAAAAAATCGACGGATCTACACTTTTGACCACGGACGCCCCTTTAGTTACCACACATTCGCTACCACTTCCTTCTCTGCAACCCATAAGTGCCATGCAACGCATCGATGCCCTAGACATCCTGCGTGGCTTTGCATTAATGGGTATTTTGCTCATGAACATCGAATGGTTTAACCGTCCCATCGCCGAACTATCTAGCTTTGACAGCACCGCAAGTGGGCTAGATTATGCGTTTGGCTGGCTGGTGCGCTGTTTTGTCGAAGGTAAGTTTTACAAACTTTTTGCCCTGTTGTTTGGTATGGGGTTTGCAGTGATGCTCAATCGTGCTCTACAAGCAGGGCGCCCATTTAAAGCATGGTTTATCAGACGCATGCTGGTGTTGTGGTGTATTGGTCTGGCCCATCTTATTTTCTTATGGGAAGGTGACATCCTCCACGACTATGCGTTTGCTGGCCTGTGTATGTTGGGTTTTGTGCTGCTGTTAGAAAGCAAGTGGAAAAAATACAATCATCCGGCGGCGTGGCTAAAAATTGCCTTATGGTGGTTGGCGTTGCCCTTTATGATCACGGTGATAGCGGGTATTGGTTATGGTGTGAGTGTTGATGCCAACGATGCCGAGCAGGCTTGGCAAGAACAACAAACCGTGCAGCGCTTGGTTAGTGAACTGGAACAACAAGAAACATCACTTGATACCCTTGAGTCAGCAGCTTCAGTAGCGGCAAATGAACTAACTCAAACAGCGTCGTCCTTTGATAACCTTGGCAACGATAATGACCATCACCTGGCTGAGGTGTCAAACGGGCAAGACAATATAGTCAATACAACGGTGCAAAGCCTTGACGACAAACCTAGCGTTGCCGAAGACACAAATAGCGCAACGCCGTTAACAGTACCTGAACTTTCAGCAGAAGAAAGTGAAGCCCTGGCTTTGCGTGAGCAAGCCAAAGAAATCTTGGCTGAACAGGCAAAACAAGCTGATGAGGTGGCTGCTGAGATTAGTGCCTTGCGCGATGGTACTTACTGGCAGGCAACACAATTCAGGGCGGGGCAATCAGTGACACATTTATTGATCTCACCAGGCTTTACGTTAACGATGTTATTACCCATTTTTTTGCTGGGATATTGGTTGATCAATATTGGCGCCATGCGCAATCCTGCTGAGCATCGTCGTTTATTTAAAAGTTGTATGTTTGTGGGTTTAGGTGTGGGTTTACCCTTGACCATAGCCAGCCTTATCATCATGTCTGCCCCCGCCGTTGACGATATTATCGCCATTCAAGTCGCTAGCAATGTATTGTTTGCGGTGTCCGAATTTTTCATGACAGCCGGTTATTTAGGTTTGATCATGAGCTTGCTACAAACCGTGTCTTGGCAAAAACGCTTGGCCATACTTGCGCCCATGGGGCAAATGGCGCTCACCAATTATCTAATGCACAGCCTGATTCTGACTTCGATTTTCTATGGTTATGCAGGGGGCTTTTACGGTGAGATTGCCCGTGCTCCCCAGATGCTTTTGGCATTGGCTATTATTTTAATGCAAATACCCCTTTCCGCGCTGTGGTTGAAGCATTTCCGCTTTGGGCCTCTGGAATGGTTATGGCGCTCATTAACGTATATGCAGTGGCAGGCGTTTCGTCACGCGCCACAGGCCAACACTCACCCCTAAAAATTTACATTACCGTGAGTATCTCGTTTAAGGGTTTTTTATTTAAGGCATGTACAGGAAGCGTGGCGTTAGTGGCAGGGTAGCCTACTACTAACAGCATAAAAGGCCGTTCATTGTCAGGACGTTGGCAAATCTTTGATAAAAAACTCATGGGTTTAGGGGTGTGGGTTAAGGTGACAAGGCCCGCATGGTGTAAAGCTTGGATCAGAAAACCTGTGGCAATGCCCACACTCTCATGTACATAATAATTGTTCTGCTGTTTGTCGCTGTCAGTGCCCATGGTTTTTTGGCTAAAAATAGCAATTAACCACGGCGCGTTTTCAAGATAAGGTTTGTGTGCATCAGTGCCAAGCGGTTTGAGGGCAGTTAACCATTCATCCCCCGCACGACCTGCATAAAAACCTTGCTCATGGGCCTCAGCTTGTTCGCGCACCTGCTTTTTTACCGCTGCAGATTGGATGGCAACAAAGTGCCAAGGTTGATGATTTGCACCGTTGGGCGCCGTGCCCGCGGCTTTAATGCAGTTTTCGATTATCTGCCGGTCAACAGGGCGGTCACTGAACTGGCGGATGCTGTGCCGACGTTTGATCTGCTCATAAAACTGCACTGATCGTTCTAACATCTCCTGCGGTGGGTATTCTATAAAGTCGGTAAGGGCAACGGTATGGTGTTCTTGCATGGTGAGGTCCGATAATTTTAGCCTTTGCCTACTGTATTTTATGCCTCGTGGTTTGGCTAGGGCAGTTATTTTAAAACTCAGCGTTTGTGCTTAAACAAGGAACTTTGCGCTTCAGGATCCAGACTAAATTTTTTTTAACTGGCTCCGCTGGTATCCCTTGCCTGATAAGACAGCTTATCGCCGAATTTGCCCGAGATAAGGCGAATATTTCTGGGCGCTAATGGGGGTTTTTGTGTAAGCTGCAGACGATGAATGGTTGTGGTCGTATTTTAATAAGTAGATGGAAGAGGTAAAACAGGAATGCTCGGAAAACCAGTGAGAAGCCGCTATTGGCAAACTTCGAGTGGCATCATTTTGATGTGTTTGTTGGTAAGTAGTTGCTCACCATCATCTACTGATGATAGTTGGGATGCCACCGTGAAATTGGTGTCAAGTGGGGTAGTCAGTATTCAAATGGACGTACCCGTTAGTTTTGATGGAAAGTGGAATAGCAGTAGTTATGCAACAGGTTTTATCGTAGATGCAAAACGTGGGATCATTCTGACCAATCGTCATGTTGTCACCCCCGGTCCGATTACCGCAAAAGCCATTTTGATTAATGACGAAGAACTAGATCTAACCCCTTTGTATTTCGATCCGGTGCATGATTTCGGTTTTTACCGCTATGATCCAAGCCAGATTAACTACCTCAAGCCCCATGAATTTAAACTCAGCGCTGGTGCGCCCAGTGTTGGACAAAATATTCGCATAATTGGCAATGATGCGGGACAGAAAATTTCGATACTCGATGGCACCATTGCCCGTCTCGATCGTGCGGCGCCCAATTATGGCAAAGGTAACTACAACGACTTCAATACCTTTTACATCCAAGCGGCCACCAGTTCCACGGGCGGTTCGTCAGGCTCGCCGGTGATCAATATTCGTGGCGAAGCGGTAGCCTTGAATGCTGGCAGTCAATCAAAATCCGCGAATTCCTTTTTTGTCCCTTTAGAGAAAATACGTTTGGCCTTGGCGCGTTTACAGCAGCACCAAGATATCCCGCGTGGCACCATGCAAACCACTTTTGAATCAACAGCTTATCCTGAGCTGAAACGTTTGGGTTTAACAGTGGAACTAGAGCAGCAATACCGCTCCAAATTTCCCCAAGCATCTGGTCTGTTGGTGATTCAGTCCATTATTCCGGGGAGTGAAGCGGCACAAAACCTTGCAGTGGGCGACATTTTGTTGGCGGTCAATGAGGCGGCGCTGGTGGACTTTTCAAGTTTAGAGAGTCAGCTCAACGCTAAGGTTAATAATACGGTGAACGTGCAAGTATTACGACGAGGTGCAACACTCAGCTTTGACATAAACGTCACAAATTTATATGACATCACTCCCGCTACCTTTGTGAAGTTTGATGGAGGGGTTTATCACAATTTGTCCTATCAGCAAGCACGCCATTTTAATAAACCCTTAAGTGGTGTCTATGTGGCCAATGTGGGCAATGGTTTTAAACAAGGTGGCTTGCCAAATCGCAGTGTAATAACTGAATTTAATGGGGTAGTGGTTGATAGTGTCGAGGCGTTTAATGCCCAACTGCGCACCTTGCAAGACGGTATCAAGGTCAACTTGCGATACTACGATTTTAATACAACCAGCAGCACCAATTACGCTTTGGTAGAGATAAATCGTACCTGGTTTGAACACAGCTATTGCGTGAAAGACAAACTTTCAGGTTTTTGGCCCTGTGAACCCGTCAGTCTTGAACTGGCTGCGAAGAGCCAAGATGAGCAAGCGGCTGAGCCTGCTAGCACAGCGCCTGTTAGCACAGCGCCTGTTAGCACAGCGCCTGTTAGCTCAGCGCCCTTATCTGACGATATCGCTAATGCCTTAGTCAATGTTAGTTTCACCAGTCCTTATTCCATTCAAGGGCGCAGTGGCAGTAATAGTCGTTATGGTACGGGCATGATTGTGGACGCAAAGCGCGGCTGGGTTGTTGTGCCGCGCAGTATCGTCTTTAGTATGTTAGGCGACGTTAAATTAACCTTTAACAACCGTTTAGAAATTCCCGCCGCTATCGAGTACGTGCATCCATTGCACAACCTTGTGTTGTTATCCTACGACCCAGCCTTATTGAAAAATATTGCGGTGGCGCAAATCACCCTGAGTCATACACCGCTGCTCGCTGGGGATGCTGTCCTGCAAATAGGCTTGAACTATGATGGTGTGGTGGAGTACCGACAAACTGAAGTTGATACCGTTGACGAGTTATGGTTGCGCCAGTTTGATGTGCCACAGTACGTTGATCGCAACCTCAAAGGTATTTTTCTGGTTAACCCTAATAATGCCATCGATGGGATTTTGGTGAATGAACAGTTTGAGGTGACGGCACTGTGGTCTTCCTTTGAACACAGCGACAATGAAGGTAAAGAAGCAAATTCGTCCATGGTGGGCATGTCTGCCGATTATGTGCGCGATTTAATCGACTTAGCCCAAAGCAAAAAGCCTGTATATTCCTTGGATCTCGGCTTGACCTTGATTGCACCAGTGAATGCCTTGCAAATGGGGTTAAGTGAAACATGGTTAGATAAAATCATCGGTGAAAATCCCGCAGCCAATAAGTTATTGACGGTGGTAAATGTCGCGGCCAGTTCTGCCAATGCCACCTTGCTAAAACGAGGAGATATTCTGCTGGCCATTAACGGTGTGCCAGTATCGACATTTCGCCAAGTCGAGGAATTAAGCCAACAAGCAGAAGTTGAACTGACGTTTTTGACTGAAGGCAAGGTGCAAAGCGCTACGGTTAAAACCACAGAATTAGACGGCAAAGACATTGAGCAGGTTTTGTTTTGGTCTGGTTTATATCTGCATGCCCCACACCGAGCGGCGCAATTACAAGGCAATTTCAGTGCTGATGGCATATATGTGGCCAGTTACAGTCATGGCTCACCCGCCACACGTTACGGACTCTATGCGGTGCAACGTATTGTCGAAGTAGATGGGCAAGCGGTGGGCTCAATGGATGATTTTATTATGGCTGTGCTGCACAAACAGCATCAAGAGTCTGTGCTCATCAAAACCTTAGATATTAATGACAAACCCAAAATCACCACCTTGCGCATGGACAATAATTATTGGCCATTTTATGAGGTACGCTATCAGGATGGGAAATGGCAAAAATTTGACCATATTGTCAGCGGCCAGCATAACAACATTGCACCGTGAACAAATTGCACCTTACTTACACGCGTAGTTTCGATAAACTAGGCGACTAAACTACTACATGTAATATTAGCACCTTCGAGATCGTGCTCACTTGGGAGATAAAAATGAATAATCGTTATGCGGCGATATCGGTTTGGTTACACTGGATCATGTTACTTGTGATGGTTGCCGTTTATGCCACCATTGAATTGCGTGGCCAATTTCCGCGTGGCTCAGAGGAGCGTGATTTAATTAAAACCGCGCACTATTTGTTAGGTTTGTCGATTTTTGTTTTAGTGTGGTTTCGGATTGTGGCGCGTTTAATAACCACCACACCCGATCGCGAAAACTACGGTAAATTCCAACGCATTTCTTCCACTTTAATGTTCCTCGCATTTTACGCCCTGATGATCGTTATGCCGCTGTTGGGCTGGGCTATTGTCAGTGGAGAAGGCCACCATGTTCAACTCTTTGGTTGGCAATTACCTGCCATTATTGGACCAGATAAAGACCTCGCCCACGATATCGAAGAGATTCATGAAACCATCGGCACGGCGGGTTATTACTTAGTGGCGATCCATGCGGCTGCCGCTCTTTTTCATCATTATGTGAAAAAAGATGACACCCTAAAACGCATGTTACGTTTCAAAGATTAGTATGAACTACAACCACGAACACAAAGCCGAGCGCATCGGCTGGATCCGCGCGGTAGTGCTTGGTGCAAACGATGGTATTGTCTCCACCGCTAGCTTAATTGCTGGGGTGGCAGCCTCGCAGGCAGTCACCGACAATTTATTTGTTGTGGGCTTGGCGGGGTTAGTTGCCGGCGCAATGTCCATGGCTGCGGGTGAGTACGTCTCGGTGAGTTCACAAACCGATATTGAACGCGCTGAGCTAGCTTTGGAACAAAATCACATTGAAGAAAACTGGGAACTGGAAGTGCAAGAGTTGGCCCTCATTTATCGCGGCCGTGGTCTCAAACCCGACTTAGCGGATCAAGTTGCTCGACAACTCATGGCCAAGGACGCCTTGGGCAGTCATGCCCGTGATGAATTAGGTATTACCGATCTCGCCCAAGGTCAACCTTTGCAAGCCGCCTTGTTTTCAGCGCTGTCTTTCTCTGCAGGTGCTGCATTGCCCTTACTGACCTTATTAGTGGTGAGTGGCGCAATGGTTGTGCCAGCGGTGGCCGTGGTTTCATTAGTGGCACTGGGCACCTTGGGGAGTGTCGCAGCTGCGGTAGGCGGTGCATCCAAACTTAAGGCCGCAGGCAGGGTACTTTTTTGGGGAACCCTAGCCATGGTGGTATCTAGCGGGATTGGCCAGCTTTTTCACCTTAGTGTATAAAAAAGGCCAGGGCGGGACAGTGTGCCTACCCTAGCCAATACGTCAACGTTTACATACTCATGTTAATGCGGTTTCTGCCCTCGGCTTTTGCCCGATATAACGCGGTATCTGCTGCACAAATAAGCGCTTCTGGTGTACGGTACTGCCCGTGATGTTCACAGGCGTAACCCTGGCTTACGCTGATCCGAAAATTGGCCGGTAAACCCAGTTCACTGAACTGCAACATATTCACTTGTTGTTGAATGTGTCGAGCCACAATGTCAGCGCCTTGTTTATGACAGTTGGGTAAGATCACAGCAAATTCCTCACCGCCATAACGCGCCGCTAAACAGTCTGCAGATGGCAAACAGCTGTCGATAGACTTGGCAATTTTTTGCAGGCACTTATCGCCATTAACATGACCAAACTGATCATTAAAATGTTTAAAATGGTCGACATCGATAAGAATCAAGCTGATTGGTTGTTGATTGACGATGCTGTCATTCCAACTTCTGTTCAGGGTTTTTTCTAAGTTAAAGCGATTAGCCAATCCAGTGAGGTGATCGGTACACGCTTGACGCCGTAATTCACGGTATTCAGCTTTGTGTTTGCTGAGATTATGAATAACACCAGCCACCAAACGTTTCCCATCCGTGAGGCTTGTTGGTAGACAAGATAGTGATAAATCAGCTTCCAACCATGAACCATCCGCGCGACGCAGCAACACTTCTTTGGGGCCATGGTGCAAGGGTAAACTGGCATTATCTCGCCAATTTAAAAATATGTATTCGTATTGTTCGCGGTAGCGATCATGGAGAAAGTGGAACCACCTTTGGTTGAGCATATTTATTTGTGAGTTGCCCAAAAATTTAGCTGCGATTGGGTTGATCACCTGGATAATGCCCTCTTCATTCACAATAAATATACCCTCAGCGATCACGTCTATCATATTGATGAAAGAAGCCATTTTAGGATTAACCAAGGCCTTGGTTAATTTACTGACAAACGAAATCTCGTCGGTGCGTGTTACACCATTAGTGCTATCTTTAGTCATTTTTTTATCCAGTCTAAAATTTATGGTCGATGGAGATTTTTGGCTGGCCAGAACCCTTAGGATTCAACTTAGTTGGCGTAGAAAAATGGAAATAGCCCTTGGCTAACGAGACAGAGATGATGGGCAAAAAAAGCATATTTATACTGATAAATGCGTATTTAAGGGTGTTGGTGGCAAAGCCGGCTTGGGTCATTGCCCCTAACAAAGTCAGCAAACCAATATAAACAACTAAGGTTAATTTCATGGGTATTCTCCAGATAGTCCGTGATGATCCTAAGCGGCTGAGTTGGCCTCAAAAGGTCGACGAGAAACAGTCTAGAGAAAAAGATTTTGCTTAACCTTCCGGTAGTCTTCTGATTGCAACTATATGAATTTATTGAAATAAAAGTTGTGGAGCGGGTTTATCTGAGCGCTAAACAAACGCCACCATGTAAGACGTTAGAGACCTACATGGCAGCTAATTCTGCTGGCTGGCACTAGGGGCCAGTGGGCGGTTTGTTGACTATCTTCGGATCTGGGCTTGGGTAGCGCAGGCTCGGCTGATTGACTGGCGCCACCACCAGAATCAGGCAGGCACTTTCATTGTCTATATCACTGTCCTGAATGTTTAGACACAATCCTTGGTCAGTAATATTCCATTGTAAGTCACCCCCATTGTCACCTGTGATGATGGGGTCAACAAAGATTAATCCGGGTGTGCCTAGGGTGTAGATAATGTTGGTATTATTGTTTGTTACGGTGGCACAACCATCACAACTTACCCCTTGAGCATTGGTGTAAGTATAAGTGGCAGGTGAAGTGCTAATGTCGACATAAACGGTGAAGTCAATGTTTACGTTCTCTGTCATTTTCGGTTTTCCTTATGGTTGGTGTTGGGCAGGAATGCAAAATTAGCAATGCCCATGGTGGTGAGTGATTGTGATGCTTCAGGGACTAAGTCTAAGCTATTCAGACAGCTATGAGCCTGCACAAAAGGTAATAAATATTCGACACTTTTGCTTGTGCTGATAACCGGTGTTAGCACCTTGATCACGGCTGCACAGGACGACTGCATGTCACTGATGCGTCCAAGGTGATGCCATTGCCGTGCCGCCAATAAATGGGTTAAGGCTAGGGCATTAGCCTGATCAGCGCCGTATTCACCAGGCAACTCAGCTAGATGTTTAGCAAGGTGTGATACCACTTGTTGACTTTTCTGCCATTGCCCCAGGGCCTGTAAATAACTGGCAAGCTCAATTAAGGTGTGTGAGCGATTTTCCATACTGGCGAAATTGGTACTCAGGGTAGCAATATCGACACTGTTGTCAGCTTGACCTAACAAATGGGCAAGCAACATTTTTGTGAGTGAAATACTCAGCAAATCACTTAGCCAGATTTCGTTTTCAGGGTCTTGATTTAAGACTTCTTGTAAATATTGCTGGGCAAGTGAAATGGCTCCATAGGCCTCGGTGTATTCGAGACGAAATTTATATATTTTAGCTTGCTGCCAATGAGAGTAGGCCAAGCGCTCAGTCAAATTAGCGTTAGTTGGTGCTTGCAGCCGTGCTTGTTCTAGAACCTGTTGTCCTTGCTGGTAGAGTGTCAGTGCCTTGTCCAGATTACCTAAGTGTTGGCTTGTTGTTGCCAGCCAAGCCAAGGCATCAGCTATATCCCCTTGTAGGCCTTCATCGCCAGGACGCTGTTGCAGAGCCTGCTGGCATAAATTTAGAGCTGCGGTAAACACTTGGTTGGCCACTGGGTAGTTTTGTTGTTTCACATATAATGACCCCAGTGTGCTGTAGGCATAATGTAGTTCAACCCAGCCATCCACATTATCAGGCTCCAGTAGGTTCATTTGTTCACTGTAATCGCGGTACAGCTCAAATAAAGGTTGAGCCTTGGTGTAGTCGCCTTGATCGTAGGCCAGTTGCCCTAACCAAAACGCATTAGCCCCTAAGGTTTTTAGCAAGCTTAGGTTGTCTGATTGTTGCAGATATAACTTGTCCAATATCACTTTAGCCGCACTAAAAGCTTGCTGCGCCTCATCGTTTTTTGCCCTTGAATAGGCGACTTCTCCCATCGCGCCCAACGTTTGCGCATGTTGAAAGCGAGCATTAAAGTCTTGGCCAAGCTGGCTGAAGGTGAAGAAGGTGGTCGTGTCAGCTTCGTCTTGTTGGCTGAAATATTCCAGCGCTTTGTTGCTGATACCATCCAATAAGTCCATGCGTTTTACACGTCTTAGCTTGTCAGCAAAATCCCCAACCATGAAACCCAACAGGCTCTCTGCTTCAAGCTGCTTTTGCTGCGCCTTTTGTTGTGCTTCTTGACTTTTTATGCTCATTAAAACGGAGGTAAACGTCAGCAAACACAGCACTACAATAGTGACGCCAGAGAACCAACGTTTTGTTTTTACCCTCTGTAAAGATGCTTGAATTAATGCTTGTTCATGTTCATCGAGGACAAAAAGGGTGTTACTTTTGAGACTAAGTGCCTCTTGCAAGGGTTTGCCTTCGGCCAACAGATAGGCCTTACTGTTGGCCTCATCCATCCAACGTTTGGTGAGAAGTTGCAAACGGCTTTTAACGGCAAGACTGTCTTTATGATGCACTATCCAATTGCGTGCGCGCTGCCAACGGCGCAACAATGCTTCGTGCGCCAAGCTGAAACAGGCTTCATCATTCTGCAAATGTGATACAAACAAACGGCTATCCACTAAGGCTTCAACGAGGGAGATTTGGCTGGGATTATGCAGTTGCGACCAACGTGCAGTGCGACTGGTAATGGTTTCGCCATCTGGATGCAGGGTCACAACCAAGGACAGTACGTAATCCAGTGCACGTTGTCGGCTGGTGGGCAATTGTGCTAACAGGTCTTCCGCTTTTTTGCCTATTGCCCCTTCAATACCGCCAAGCGCAAGGTAAACGCTGCTGAGGAGTTCGTTGTCTTGACTGCGCTGCAAGTACAATTCCTGCAAGGTGTATTGCAGCATCGGTAAAGAATCTGGATATTTAGCAGCATCAAGGCCTAGGATTTCGTCGAGTGAGAGACCAAGTTCATTCTCTTGCGACCACGTTAAATTGGCCGCCAATGCTGGTAAACGAATCATTTGCATCAATTCACTACGATTAGGTGGCAACAAATCAAAGTGAGCACCTTTGTCTTTGTTTACCAGCAAAAACGGAAAGTTGACCAATAAGGGATAAAAATCATTACGACAGGCGCTGAGGATCATGACACAGCCACTGTTCGCCAATGCTTCGATAATGCTGAGAAAGTGTTGGCGTTGATGGTCACTAAATTGAGGTGATGATAACAACACTTCTAAGCGGTCGATAAACAGGAATAAAAAAGGTCGGTTGTTTGTGCTTGTATACAGTTCAATGCTCTTTTGGCAGCAATGAATTACGAACTCAAGATTGTTTTCGACTTGCCCTGCCAGGGTCTGGGCACTCATGTTGGCAAATACGGGCTGGTCTTCGACGTCCCAGTCCAACATCGCCGCAGCGAGATCAAGCATCAGGCGCTGTTGGCTTACATCGGCAAAATCGATGACGCTGTGGTCTACCACCACAAAACCATCGTAACCATGTCGGTCGAGCAGTTTTGGTAACAGCCCGGCGTTGACCAATGAGGACTTGCCAGAGCCACTGGGTCCAAGGATTAAACTGAAAACCCGTCCAGTGGTGACCTGCTGACTGAGGCGTTGTAACAAATCGTTGATTTGCTCACTGCGTCCAAAAAAAACTTGGCTATCGCTTGGATTGAAAGCCCTAAGACCAGGAAAGGGGGATTGACCAAGCCAGTTAGTTGGCGTGGATTTACGAGCATCATCAAAAGGAAATGTCAGTTCAGCAACAATGCGGTAGCCACGTTTGCGAATAGTTTCAATAAAACGAGGTTGACTAGGGTTGTCGTTCAAGGCTTTGCGTAATTGGTTGATAGCCTTGTGCACGGGGTTATCACCAATCTCAGCATTGCCCCAGCAGGCATCAACTATGTCGTCGGCGCTGAGTACCTCTCCGGCTTGCTGACAAAGCAGCAACAACACATCCATGGCCTTAGGTTCAAGCTGCTTAACTTGATCACCATCACGGATAACATTGGTGGTGGGATTCACTTGCCATTGAGCAAGGAAAAAAGGACGACGACTAGCTTGCATTGGGACGGGACTGACCTCTTTTAGTCCAGATATCAAGAAACCCAGCTATCAATAAAAACAAGGGTGATGATTGTGGTTGCTTTGGTGCTCCAGTATACACATTAATAGTGCTCGGAAAAGCACAGCCAGTGAAGGGCATAAAGACGCTGCACAGGGAAAACAATTCTAAAAAATCGATGAAAACTGTCGTATTTCAGCCATTTTTATTCTTAATTATTGCCATATACTCTGTGTATACCTTAAGCAAATAGTGCTGCGATAAACATCATTCAAGGGAAACGCCATGAGCCACAGATCTGTCGATTCACAGAAACCAGTCGAGGATTCTACTTACCTCGCCGCGGTTGAACGCATTATTCAGCCCCATGAAAAAAATCTGGGTGAATTTACGGTGCGTCGCAGCTTACCGAGTGTGCAGCAAAAAATGGTGGGTCCTTGGATCTTTTTTGACCACATGGGGCCAGCAACCTTTGCCGCTGGTTCTGGGGTGAATGTGCGCCCGCATCCGCATATTAACTTGGCGACGGTCACCTATTTGTTTGAGGGTGAGATCCTGCACCGAGACTCACTCGGCAGTGTGGCGGCGATTCGCCCTGGTGATATCAATCTGATGGTGGCGGGCAGTGGTATTGTTCATTCTGAACGTGAACGCCCTGAGCACAGGGCGCAAGCCCATGGCTTGCATGGCTTACAATTGTGGCTCGCTTTACCTGAAGAATTCGAGGAAATTGACCCAGCCTTTTATCACTACCCCGCTAGTAGCATTCCCACAACTTCGATAAATGATGTAGCAATTCGGGTATTAATGGGACAAGTTTTTGGCCTCAAGTCGCCGGTGATGACTTATGCTGCTACCTTGTACTTTGAAGCACAGATGACAAGGGGACAAGGTTTTGCCTTGCCTGAAATTGAGGATATTGCTGTCAATGAGCTGGCCATGTATGTGGCCAGCGGTGAAGTGAGTTTAAATGGCCATGCCTTAAGGCCTTATTCCATGGTGGTATTAAAATTGGGTGAAAAGGTCGAAATACAGGCTAGCAGTGATGCCCGCATTGCAGTGATTGGTGGCGAGACCTTAACTAAGCGCTATGTTGAATGGAATTTTGTATCGAGTCGTAAAGAACGCATTGAACTGGCCAAACAAGACTGGTTAGCTGGTAATTTTCCGGTCGTGCCGGATGACAGCGAGGAGTATATTCCGCTGCCAGCCAGCGCAGCGCGCCAACGGTAATTCTGAATAAACAATACATGGGACACCGCGACGATGACAATCAAACTAAACAAAAGTGAAACGGGGCAGTATCGGCAAACCCTGCACATCGATGAGCACACTGTATTTGCTGATGTAGCGACGTCGCTGGGGGGTGAGAGCAGCGCCCCTGATCCCCATGATTTTTATGATGCAGCGTTGGCGGCATGTAAAGCGATTACCTTAATGATGTATGCCAAACGCAAAAATATGCCTTTGCAAGGTGTTGATGTAGATATCAGCAGAGATACCAGCCAGGAAACACAGGGAGAATATGTACTTAACTGTGAATTACATCTACGCGGTGATTTAACCGCCGAGCAACGGGTAGCGTTGTTTGCCATTGCCGACAAATGCCCAATTCATAAACTAATGACCTCTGCTACCACGGTAGTGAAAACCCACTACAAATAACTTAATACGTTGATAAAAAAAGCACCGTTGGGCATATGACCCGCCGGTGCTTTTTGGCTCATCTTGTTACTTTGCTTTAAGGCGCGCTAGAGGGGCTTGGGTCGACTGATGTTGGCTTACGTTTTACCGCTCCCACCACGAATTTTCCACCATTGCTTAGTTTGCCACCTAGTCCTACAAAACCACGTTTTAGGTCTTCTAATACCATGTATAAACACGGGACCAGCACCAAGGTTACCAGCGTGGCATAAAGCACGGCGAAACCAAGGGCAATGGCCATGGGTATCACAAAACGCGCCTGCAAGCTGGTTTCAAACATAATCGGCAAAACACCCACAAAGGTCGTGATAGATGTCAGGGTAATGGCTCTAAAACGCGCACAACCTGCCTCAGATACCGCTTCACGAATAGAGTAACCTTGTGCTCGGCGCTGATTGACGAAGTCTGTCATGACCAAGCTGTCGTTAATCACCACCCCGGCTGCAGCAATCAAACCAAAGGTCGACATCATGCTTAAATCAATACCAAAAAAGAAGTGTCCCCAAATGGCACCGGTCAAACTGAACGGAATAACCGACATAATGATCAAGGGTTGCCCGTAACTTTTCAGCGGCACCGCCAACAAGATAAATACCAAGATCATGCCAGCAATGAAAAATAGCTTTTGTTCATTTTGCTGAGACTGTTGCTCTTCAATGGCGCCACCTAATTCGGTTTTCACCGCTGGGAATGATTCTTTGAGTTGTGGCAGCAGTTTGTCGTCGATCACCTCTGTCACTGCATTGGGTTCAACGGTTTCTTCATCAATCGAGCCCCACACATAAACACTGCGATAACCACCTTCACGGCGAATAAAGCTAATGCCCGGCTTTTCACTTAAGGTGACCACATCACCCAACAACACTTCTTGACCACTTGGCGTGGTGATCACAGCATGTTTGAGCTCAGCAAATCGTTCACGGGTAAGCTGCGGATAACGCACCATTACCCGCACTTCTTCGCCATCACGTAATACTCGTTGCGCTTCACCACCATAGAAACTGGCGCCTACTTGATTGGCGATAGTGCTGAGGTTTAAACCTAGATCGTAGGCGACGGGTAATAAGTCCATTTGAATTTCTTTGCTCGCCGGGTCGATTGACGAACTGATATCGTACAAGCCTTTTTCTTGTTGCAGCATGGCAATAAATTCTCGACCCGCGGCATTAAGCATGTCGATGTCAGCGCCAAACAACAAATAGCCAAACTCACCGCTATCACCACCACCGTTGATGGAATCTTGGATGGTGATCGACTTCATTCCTGGAATAATGGGCAGGGCTTCACGCCAGCGTCGCGCAAGTTCAAATGTGTCATAAACACGTTTGTCTTCTTCCACTAAGGGCACCACAATTCGCGCATTGGTGCGGCCTTGGTTAAAGGCTAACAAGTCACGTACCATGCCTTGCCCACCGTTGTTTTCCTTGGTGGCAGCATCAATATCCCAAATGACCTGTTCGATGGTTTTTAGTGCATCGATGGTCATTTGGTCAGAGACGTTATCATTCATTTCGATACGTACACTGGGAAAATCATGTGGAACTTTGGGCTGAGGAATAAAACGCACGTAGTTTGCCATCACCAAAGCCAAACTGAATAACAGCATGGCAATGAATACGGTAAACACTAGGTAACGCCACTCAATACACCGCTCTACAAATCGACGATATGGTCCATAAACAAAACCAAAAAAGCCTTTGTTAAACCGGTCGCGCCAACTCCCTTCAACCACCGGTTTGAAGTTAATGTGGGCGATGTGAGCGGGCAATATCCATTTGGATTCGATAAGGCTGAAGACCAAACACAAGATGACTACCACAGAAATGTTGTAGAAAAATGCGCCGTCTGGACCCGATGAAAACAAGGAGGGCGCAAACACGGCGATAGTAGTTAATACCCCAAAGGTTGCAGGGGTTGCGACTTTTTTGGCACCACGAATAACGTTTTCGACGCCGCCGCCTTTTTCCTCAACCTCGGTGTAGGCACTTTCACCAATGACGATAGCGTCATCCACCACAATCCCCAACACCATGATGAAGGCGAACAAACTGAGAATGTTAATGGTCACGCCAAAAATCGGCATCATCATAACGGCACCCAAGAAACACACGGGAAGCCCCATCATTACCCAGAATGCCAGTCTGAAGCGCAAAAAGATGGACAACATCAAGGCCACCAAGATGGCCCCTTGTACCAAGTTTTTTAACATCATATCGAGACGGCCATTGAGGTAGTAGGTCATGTCTACTAACACTTTTAATTGTAAGCCGTCGGGTAAGGACTTGTTCTTTTGTTCAACGTAGCGCTGCACCGACTGCGCGACGGGGATCATGTTTTGATCTTTGGTGGCTTTTACATCGATGAAAATGGCATTCACCCCAGAATATTTAAAGTAACGCTCTCCTTCGACAAAACCATCTTTAATGGTGGCGATATCTTGTAGCAACACTTTCGCGCCATTTGCGCCAATCTTGATGGGAATCTGCGCGAATTCTTCACCGTTGTAATATTGGTTTTCTACCCGTACTGCAATCACACCACTTTCTGTGCGAATTTCTCCCGCTGAAATATTCGCTGAGTGGCGGCGAATGGCCTGACTCACATCGCTGAGGCTAATATTGTACTTACGCAGGGTGTCAGGCTGAATTTCAATCGCGATCTCATCTTCGGGAGCACCTGTGCTCACCAACGAGACGTTGCTTAGCTGCAACAATTCGTCTTCGATTTGTTTAGCAATGGGTTTGAGATCGGTTAGGGGAATATCACCCACCAAGGACATCTCAATAATTTCTTGACGGAACTCGGCCTGCGACACCTGAACGGGCTCCATGCCAGCTGGATAATTGGGTACGCTATCTACACGAGCCTTAACTTTATCCAGCACATCGGTGATTTTCTCATCAGGGTAGATCTCTAAGCTGACACGACCACTGTTGCGAAAGGCCCTTGAGGTGAGTTTTTTAATTTCGGTGATGTCTTTGAGTGATTCTTCAATTTTAATCAGGATGCTTTCTTCGATTTCTTGCGGTGAAGCGCCGCGATAGGTGGCGTTAATATTGATGTAATTAATTTCAATATTGGGGAACATCTGCCGTTGGATAGTGTTGTAGCCGACTAAACCCATGATGATGATAAACACCATCATCAAGTTGGCTGCCACCGGATTTTTGGCGAAAAACGCGATCAAACCCGTTTCTTGTTGGGCTTGTTCCCCTTGGGTTTGTGTCTGTTGTTTGGCAGATTGAACAGCGTCTGGCGTTGGTGTATCCATTGTTGTTAACCCTCAATCACATTAGATTTCACGGCCACATCTGCTTCTGTGTTGCTGTTGGAAGCAGGTTGGCTTAGCTTCACTTCCATGCCTTTTTGTGGATATTCCGGAAGCGTCAAAACAATTTTGTCTTCGTCACGTAAACCTTCGCCAATCAATAAATAAGCACCTTCTTCACGTACGATGTCGACCTTACGCGGCTCCAGTTTATTTTCTTTATTCACTACCCACACGGTACGATTGGTCACCAATTCTTGGGGCAGTTTGTAAACTTGTTGCAAGGTTCTACCTGCAAAATTTACTTCCACATAACTACCGTATTTTAACGGTGCTAGATCAGTTTTTATGCCGTATGGATCATCAACACGAATCACCAACTGACTCATGCGCGTGGCTTTATCCACAATACCCAGATCACGGGTGACGATGCCATCGCGGGTCACCGCATCGAAGCCTTTGGTTTTAACGGTGGCTTGGGTGCCAGCTAAACCGCTGGGTAAGAAGGCGTTATCGAAGCCTGCAATAGGAAAGGTGATCTCGGCACTTTCAATATTGTGGATTTCAGCCACTTGTACCCCTTGATTGAGATATTGACCCAAACCAATATTACGTGACACCACAAGGGCATCATACGGCGCTTTAACTTCGCAATTGTCTAAATCACGTTGTGCTATTTTGAGGCGAGCTTGAGCTGATTTAAGGGCTGCTTGTGCGCTCAACAACTGTGGTTTGCGTAAGTACAAATCGCTGAGTTGATTTTTAGCGACGTTTTTTGCCTCTTGCTCGGCTACTCTGCCTCTGGCCTGTTCTTCGATTAATTGTGCTTCGGCAGAATTAACCGCTGCTTGTGCCTGTAAAAAGGCCGCTTCATAGGCATCTTTTTCAATACTAAAAAGTACTTCACCACGCAGCACTAAACCACCTGGCACAAAATTTTTATTCCACCCAGTCACTTCCCCCGACACCTGTGCCGACAACATGGTACTTTCCAGTGGTTTTACTTCACCAAAGCTGGCGATGAGCACTTGATAATCTTGTGATACCGCGTTCTCTACTTTGACGGTTGGGCGCGTATCAATGGCGGCTTTATCTTCATCCTTTGCGGCGCTAGCCTTTATGGCTATCATGCCGCCTATTCCTATGGCTAATACTGCAATCGGTAGGGTAACTTTTATCCACGCGTTACTTTTCATTTTAGTTAGTGTTCCTATCACCTGGTTTGATACGCCCTATAGTAGCCTAACGCGTGACAAGTTAATAAGCGCTAAATGTTAGAAAATGTGAGTAAAATCACAGACTGTGGGGGAATAATCTAAAGATTACGCCTTGGCCTCGCAGTTCAGCATGCAACAAAGTCATTAATCGTTATGGAGATAAGTGTTTGAAACCTGTTATTTTGTCGCCACAAGGCTTGCAATTACGTGTCTATTTACAACCGAATGCGCGGCAAGATTGTCTGCAGGGCTTACATGGCGATGAACTGAAAATTAGCATTGTCGCCCCTGCTGTCGACGGCAAAGCCAATGTCTATTTGTGCAAACTGCTCGCTAAGTGGTGCAAGGTGTCGAACCAGCAAGTCGTGATTTGCAAAGGTAAACTGAGTCGGCATAAAACGGTAGTTGTCCGTGACGTATTGGCAGTGCCCCCTTTATTCAACGAGTATGCGGAAGCTTGAGTTGCCTCTGGTTTTGCTGCAGGACAAGCACTATAGTGTCCACCGATTTTTGTGCGGATTAACGACGTGATGAAAAAGTGCGCTTTTCTCTCCATGGATTCTTTAGCTAACTTTTACGCCTATGACGAACTACTGGTCGCACCGATGCGTGCGCACAATTGGCAAGTAGAGACTGTTTCGTGGCGGGATAAAAGTGTGAATTGGCATGACTACGACGTGGTGGTGATCCGCAGTTGTTGGGACTATCAAGCTGATATCACCGGTTTTTTGCATTGCTTAAAAACCATCGAAGAATCCCGAGCCATACTGGCCAACAGTTTACCGCTGGTGTATTGGAATATTCACAAAACGTATCTAAAAGAACTAGCCCAACAGGGCATTAGTGTTGTGCCAAGCCTATGGTTCGAACGCTTCAAGTTGCAAGAGGTCAGCGGCGCGTTTAACCATTTTGCCTGTGATGAGTTGGTGATTAAACCCATAGTGAGTGCCAATGCTGACCATACCTATCGCTTAAATCGCGGCACGCTAATGCAGCAACAACAGGAACTGGCCGTTATTTTTGCCGAGCGGCCTTTTATGTTACAACCCTTTTTACACAGCGTTGTGACAGCGGGTGAATATTCATTATTCTACTTCGCTGGTCATTTTAGTCACTGTATTGTCAAGCAACCCAAGTCCGGTGATTTTCGTGTGCAAGAAGAACATGGTGGGAAAATGCAGTTAATCACGGCTGATGAAAGCCTGTTAACCGCTGGGCGCCACGTGATGGCGGGGCTACCCACAGAGGCCTTGTACGCCAGAGTCGACTTGGTGAACCTCGCTCCGTCTGACACCCTGGTAAGCGCTAATCCTAACTATGCCTTGATGGAAGTTGAGTTAATTGAACCGTCTTTGTACTTTAACATGGACCCGCAATCACCCCAGCGTTTTGTGCAAGCGTTTGTTGAAACTTACGGCCCTGGTAAACAATAAGTTCGGCATGTGGTAAGGAAATTTTACCTAAGTTCTCGCCTTTGTATTGCCTGATCTTAATCGTTTTACAAAACACTTAAATTTCGTTTACAATCGCGCAAATTTTCTTCGTGGTACGTTCCTGTTGTCCAAGCGCTCAACCCTCTCGGTACTATGCCTGTTTTTAACCTTAGCTTGCAGCGGCAGTGAGTTTTTCCCCTACGCGAGCCTGACCACTGATACGTCAAAAGCCCTCCATGGGGTGAGCGATGATCAGTTTGTTAATCGCGCATTGCTCGACATCGGCGCTGAATATGCAGTAGACGTGCAGCATTTCTTTTTTGCCAATGTGCAGGTGCAAAGGGGGCGGGATGGCTCTGCCAGCATTGGCGATATTCAGGCTTACTCCAATATTGACGCTGATGACTTTAGCCACCTAAGCGAGTTTTGGTACCAATATTCAAGTGATATCTGGCGTATGAAAATTGGCCAGATCGATGGCAACAGTGAGTTTGCGGTGGTGGAGAGTGCTGGTGAATTCATCAACTCCTCTATGGGTTTCAGCCCTACGGTGTTTGTCATGCCAACCTACCCGCAACCCGTGTTAGCGGCCATGAGTTTTTGGCAAGTCAGCGAAAATCTTGTGTTGTCTACCTCCGTCAGTGCAGGGCAAGGTAAGGCAAACTTTTCCTCGCAACTTTATCTAAGCCAACTGAGTTTCAGCGTTGATGATACAAGCTTGGCTGCTGGATATTGGTTTCACAATGGTGAATTTGACACCTTAGATGAGCGAGGCAAACAAGCCTCGACTCATGGCTATTATGCGACCTTAGATACCACCCTGTTAGGCCCTAGTGCGCTTGCGCAAAGGCTTGGTTTTTTTGTGCAATTTGGACGGGCCGATCAAGATGTCGCAGAAATTAAGCAGCATGTGGGTGTCGGCTGGGTATTAGAAGCGCCCTTTGACCAGGAACAACATATTTTAGGTTTTGGCCTAAGCAAGGTGTGGTTGAGTGAGTTTTTAGCCACCCCCAACAACAGTGAAACCGCCGTAGAGTTATTCTATCGCTGGCCGATAAATGATTACCTTAGCGTTAAACCCGATCTTCAGTGGATCATTGCGCTAGGCGGGGCCAGCAATGAGCAAAATGCCGTCGTTGCCACTCTGCGAATTGAATTTACTTATTGAATAATGTCACCGTAAGGTGCAAGGAAACATCATGTTAAGTTTGTCACACAAAAACTACCTCGTATCCGGACTTTTCCTATTAGTGTTAATGGGGCAGTCGATACTCATTCATTCAAATATGACTGATATTAATCAGAGTATTCAATATGATGTCGAAACCTTGCAGCCTATTTCCAAAGCCGTCACGGAATTACGTTTTGATATTATTCAAGTGCAACAGTGGTTGACTGATATCAGTGCCACACGCGCGCTCAATGGCCTGAACGATGGTTTTGATGAGGCCGAAAAATTTGCCAAAGATGCTCGCCAACAATTGCAACTTTTAGAACAAGCCCTACCTGAACAACGAAACACCATTAACCGCATTAATAGTCGTTTTAACGATTATTACCAAACGGGCAAAGCCATGGCACAAAGTTATGTAGCTGATGGCCCTAGCGCTGGTAATCAGTTAATGGACGGTTTTGACCGCGCGTCGCAAGGATTACAAGACGAAGTGACTGAATTGGTCAAGGCCACCAATGCAATGGCTAAAGCGTCACAACAAGCCGTGCAAGCTTCTGCTTCTGCGGGCACCTCTACGGCTAACCTTACCTTTGTTTTGTTCATCTTGATGATCGCTGGGCTGGTATGGTTCACTCAAGTATTTGTTATGCAACCTATCAAACGCTTACAGAAGGTTTTTGAAAAATTAAACGAAGGTAAAGCCAACCTTAATTATCGTTTCAAAGCCCCTAGCAATGATGAAATTGGCCGCATCCAGTCTGAATTCAATGAGTTTATGGACAAAGTTAAACAATTGGCAGATGAGTTAAATCGCAGCGCGATGGAAGTGTATCGCAATATCGAAACCTTGATGGGTTACAGTGCAAATACCTCTGAAGAATTGGATAGTCAACTGCGCCTCGTAGACAATTTAGCGTCGGCGATGACTGAAATGTCTCAGACTTCAGTGGGGGTGGCTAACAACAGCCAGCAATTGTCAACTCAGGTAAGTGATATCAACCAACATCTTTCAAGTGGTTACCAATTGGCCACTAAAACACAGTTGGCCACCAGTAATGTGGCTGAAAAAATCCAAGTGTCTGCCAACGTCATCGACCAATTGGAAGAACACGCCAAGAAAATTGCCACCATGGTGGATAACATCGAAAGTATTGCAGAACAAACTAATTTGTTAGCGTTGAATGCGGCTATTGAGGCGGCACGTGCAGGCGAACAAGGGCGAGGATTTTCTGTGGTAGCCGATGAGGTGCGGTCTTTAGCTTCGCGCACTCAGCAATCAACGGTGGAAATCAAAGGCATCATTCAAACCTTACAAAGCACATCACAACATGCGGTGAGCGAGATGAACTTATGTCGAGACGAAGTAAGCTCGTGTGTGAATCACGCCAAGGACAGTCAAAATTCATTGGCCTCATTACAAACTATTGTCAAAACAATCGATGATATGTCCCATCAAATTGCTACCGCGATGGAACAACAATCACAAACCGTTGAGCACCATACGTTGAGCTTAAATGGCATTGTGGATGCGTCTAAACAAGTTAAGCAACATGCTAACCAAACCCATAAAAGCGTAGACCTTTTGCAAGTGCAGGCAGAGCAATTAACCGGTCTGGCTAAAACCTTCGGTAGCTAGTCAGCGTTCAGCTACGGGGTTAAGCGGCAAGTGCGTCTTATTTTAGCTCGTCTGTCAACATGGCTGAATAGGGCGCATCGGTTTTCACCAAGCGTGTCGAAATTGCACTGTTAAAACGCTCAACGCCGGGGATCTGGCTGAGCTGCTGGCGCAAGAGCAAATCAAAACTGGCAATGTCGGTGGCAAGCACTTCAAGAACATAGTCATAATCTCCCGTGACAGCATGACAAGAACGTACATTGGGATGAGCAATAATGGCCTGCTCAAATGCTTGATACTGACTAAAATCCACCACCACATGCACTAAGGCGCGCACCTGTAAGCCAATTTTTAAGGCAGAGATGTTTGCGCTATAACCAGTAATGCAACCTCTGTGCTGCAATTCATTCACTCGATTCCAACAGGGCGTTTTACTCAAGCCAATGTTATCAGCAAGGCTGGCAAATGACATTCTGCCGTCTTGTTCCAGTGCTTGCAGAATTTTTAAATCCAATGATTTAGACATGTGTTTCTATTAATTCCATAAAATTAGAACGTTGTTCTTAAATTGTCTGAATCTGCAGTGTAATGGGAACAATGTTCAAACGCCATTGGCATAACATAAAGCACATTTTATTCAGTCTGTGACTCGTTATGTATCGCACCAAATATTTCGACTTGTTAAATACCCCCACCATGCTTGATTACGGTGCTTATCTGAATTGTGAGCGATTACTCACTTGCCAGAAAGAGCTTGACAAATTGTGTAATGGTGACGAACTGCAATTTCAGATCGTGCATCAAGTAGAAGAGTTGTGGATGAAGCTGATGATCTACAGCTTGATCGACATATTAGAAGGTATGCAGCAAAGCCATACGCTGAAAGTGTTGAATCTATGGAAACGCGTGCACTTTTTACAAACTATGATGATACAGCAGCTCGATTTGTTGGAAACCATGTCACCGAAGGACTACCAACAAATTCGGCTGCAATTGGGCAATGGCAGCGGTCAGGAATCACCAGGATTTCGCATACTATTAAAAATGCCCAGTGATTTATGGCAAGTATTTGATGAAGTCTATTTGACTGGCCGTGGCAAAAGTGTCGAGCAAATATACGATAGCGAATACTGCCACGATGACAGTTATGCCATGGCGGAAGCGCTAATTGAATTTGATGAACTTTTGCAAAAATTTCGTTCACATCATGTGTATTTGATCCAACGCTCTATTGGCCTTGAAGCGAAATCCTTAAAAGGACGTCCAGTAGAACTGCTGCAAAACGGGGTTCGCCAGCGCTTTTTCCCTGCATTGTGGGACATTCGCAACCGCATGACCGATACTTGGGGTGGTGAGTATGGCCAAGTGCGTGAGTCCATCAGTCAGTGTCCGATGCATCGCTAATGGCAGATTACGCTGAAAAGTTTACTCTGCCGAATGGCCACTACTTATTGAGCCACTCAGTAGGATGTTTGCCCAAGGCGGCTGCGCAAAGTTTGCACACCCACTACTTGCAAACTTGGCAGCAACTCGGCGGTGATGCTTGGCCAACTTGGTTGGCCACCATCGATGCGTTTTGTGCCGAGCTTGCCGTGCTACTCAATGCAAAGCCAGAAGAATTGTGTCCGCAGGCAAATGTATCCAGCGCCTTCACCAAGTATTTGCAGGCGCTGCCTAAACCTGCTGAAAAAAACCAAATTTTGATGCATGCCACGGCCTTTCCGTCACTGGGTTTTGTCGCTCAGTCCTTGGCAGACCAAGGCTACGAATTCACCTTGATTGATACACGGTTAAACCCCGCAGACCTCGACGTGTGGGCAGCGCATCTCAATAAACGCACCGTCGTCACATTAATCACCCATGTGCACAGCAACACAGGTGTATTATCCCCCGTCGCCGATATTAGCCGTTTGGCTCAACAATACCACAGCAAGGTGGTGGTGGATGTAGCGCAATCGGTGGGCGTAGTGCCCATAGACCTCATGCAATGGGGTGTTGATTGTGTACTTGGCTCCTGTGTGAAATGGTTATGTGGTGGTCCTGGCGCCGGTTTTATGTGGTTAAAATCCAGCAGCATAGCAGAACTGATGCCGGTGGATGTAGGTTGGTTTTCTCATGAACAACCCTTTGAATTTGATATACGACATTTTCGCTACGCGAAATCAGCAAAGCGGTTTTGGGGTGGCACACCCTGTGTTGCACCCTTTGCGACGGCGTTGGGTAGCCTGAAAACAATCAACGCCATTGGCATTGACCGTATCGCCAAGTACAACCGACATTTACGTCAAGTCTTGTATCCGGCTTTTAAGGGATTAATTGATACAGAATTAGACCTCGAGCACAGCGGTGGTACCTTGTGCCTTGGCATAAAAGCCCAGTATGTTGACTCACTTAAACAGCTGTTGCAGCGCAAAGGGTGTTTTGTTGATCAGCGTGGCACTGTGTTGCGACTGTCACCGCATATTTACAATAATGAAGCCGCTATGCAGGTACTGGCCCACGACATCACACAGCTGGCTTAGACTCTGTTAGATCAGACAGCTTGGTTGCCGAGTTAGGCGTGTTAGTATGCAAGGTGGCGATGCTGGACTCAAAAGGACACAAGAATCATGCTGCATACTTTAATTTTATGGCCCGTACTGATACAAATATTACTCACCATTAGTCTGTTTGTCTTATTGGGCCGTCGTAAAAAACTCGCGTATAAAAATAACTTGGTGGACCCGCGCAAAACGGCGTTAGATAACAGTGCTTGGCCAGATGATGTGGTGAAAGTCTCGAATAACATTCAAAATCAGTTTCAAACACCCGTGCTGTTTTTTGTATTGTGCTTGAGCTTTTTGGTGCTGCAGCAGGTCAGTTGGTTAGTTTTGTCCTTGGCGTGGATGTTTTGTATTCTGCGCATCTTGCATGCCTATGTGCATGTTGGATCTAACTATGTGCCCCTGCGTTTTCGCTTATTTTTATTCAGCGTACTGGTACTCTTAGCCATGGCCCTTAGCTTAGGGCAACTCTTACTTAGGGGGTAATTTATGATCATTGTCAGTGGTGATATCGTGGCAAAACCAGAGTGTAGGTCGGCTGCACTTGCTGCTAGTCTCAAGCACGTGCAACATTCTGAAGGTGAAGAAGGTTGCATTAGCCATGCCGTCTACCAAGACGTAACAAATCCCCTACGTTTGTTTTTCTTTGAACAGTGGCAAGATCAACAAGCCCTGGATAAACACTTTAAACATGCAAGTTCACTAGCCTTTATTGCTAGCTTGGATGGCTTGCTCAGTGCAGCCCCCAATTTGCATATCTATGCTGCGCAACAACTACGCTAATCCACCCATGAGCAAAGCACCCGGTAGCAGTGTCAAATCCCAGCTCCCCAGTAAAATATGTGTGGTGTGTGCACGCCCGTTCACTTGGCGCAAAAAGTGGGAGCGTAACTGGCCAGAAGTAAAATACTGCTCTAAGCGCTGTGCGTCTAACCGTAAAGGCAGCGTCAACACGGCATAATTCTTGTGCTAAGTTGGCTGGATTTTTGACGCCCTTTTCTGTTAGCGTTGTATTTTATAATGGGTATGAATGGGGAAAGAAAATGGCGCAGTGGTTAGATGCAAAAGTGGCAGGCCGCACCGATTGGAATGATCACCTGTTTAGTTTGCAGTTTGAATGTGCAGATTTTCCCTCTTTCAAAGCGGGCCAATTTACCAAAATTGGGGTGGAGCGCGATGGTAAAATATTGTCACGGCCCTATTCTTTGGTGAATGGCCCTGAGAGCCAATATTTGGAAATCATTGCCGTGCCGGTGGCAGAAGGTTTGTTGTCACCCAAACTTCACCAATTGCAGGTAGGTGATGAACTCAAAATCATGGCGCCAGCCACAGGATTTCTGATTTTAGATGAGGTACCCGCTAGCCAAGATCTGTGGTTATTGGCCACAGGTACGGGAGTTGGACCTTTTTTGTCCATATTGCAAACCGAGCAAGCGTGGCAGAAGTATCAGCATATCGTTTTGGTCTACGGCGCGCGTTTTAATCAAGATTTAGCTTACCTACCCTTGATCACACGTTGGCAAGCGCAATATCCAGAGCGCTTTCATTTTGTGCCTGTTGTCAGCCGTGAATCTACCGATGGGCAGTTGCAGGGGCGCATTCCACCATTGTTGGAGAGTCAGCGTATTCAGCAGCAGATCAATTTGTCGCTCACTGCACAAAACAGCCAAGTAATGTTGTGTGGTAACCCCGATATGATTAATGACAGCATGAATATCTTAACCGCTATGGGACTGAGCAAACACTTACGTCGCTCACCCGGGCAGATATCCATGGAAAGGTATTGGTAGGCTGAATGGCGGCAACAATATTTTGCTCCAAGACACGAGCAAGCTAAACCGAGGGATAGCAATGAAAATCTTACTCACCCTGACCAGCGTTAGTTTTATTTTATTGGCCTGTGCGCAACACCCTAGTAATACCATCGATAACGCAGAGATCACCTTAAAATATCCATCGATAGATACCACTATATTCAAACCCATGGAGGTGGAATCGCCTGAGGAAATTTATGCATTAAGCCAAGAACAAAAACAGCATTTTGTTGAGTTCTACAATAGCCAAGAACAGCAGATTTTTGCCGGCAATCTACGTATTTACCATTACTTAGAGGGACTAATTGATAGCTTCAACTACACCGGTGCAACGCTCAATGCCACCTCTGCCCTAGCTCGCAAAGAAGGTAATTGTCTAACCCTTTCGATACTGACCAAGGCACTGTCAGATATAGTGGGTTTAAGCTACGAATTTCAACGGGTAAATAGCCCACCAATTTACACTCGTAATAACGAAATTATGACTATATCGGCTCATGTACGAACCATCATCTTTGATCCTGCCTACGTTGCCGAGCCTGGTTTTATTGTTTTTCGCCGTCCGCATATAGTCATCGATTATTTTCCGACCAGTCGCGATATCAAAGGGCGAGCCGTATCTGAGACGGAGTTTATCGCTATGTATTATCAAAACTTGGCTGCAAGTGCTCTGTCACAGAAAAACTATCCACTCGCGTTTTCACTTTTGCAAGAAGCCCTCAAGCTCGAGCGCTTCGACGCTGAAAGCATCAACAGTTTGGCTGTTTTATACATGAAACTGGGTAACAACGAATTGGCAGGCAGCTTGCTAAAGTTTGTCATCGATAACGACTTTGCCAGCGCCAATATATTTTCAAACTACATTTTGTACTTACGCAGAACGGGGCAAACTCAGGCTATTGCTGCATTTTTGCCGCGCATTGCCCGAGTTGAAGATGATAACCCTTATCGGTGGCTTGATCTGGGCAAACAGGCGAGTAGGCAAGCCGACTACACCATTGCTCGCCACTACTTTTTGAAGGCAATCAAGTTAGCGCCCTATTTGAGTGAGGGCTATTTTGACTTAGCAAAAAACTATTATCTGGATGGCGACCTTACAAATGCTGAAAAATATCTCATTGAAGCAACAAATCTAAGCCAAGTGCCCGATGATAAAAAACTCTACGGCGCAAAACTTGCCATGTTGAGAATGCAAATAAATTAGCTACCTGTGCTTGTAAACCAATTTAGTTTTTCATGCAGGCTAACCACCGAACCAACAATAATTAACGCGGGTGGTTGAATATCGGCTGCTTCGGCTTTTTGTTGGATATCGGCAAATGTGCCAGTGATCACTTTTTGCTGAGGCGTGGTGGCCGATTGCACCATAGCGATGGGAGTTGTTTCAGGCAAGCCATGTTTCACCAGTTGTTGACAGATAATGCCTAAGCCAGTTAAACCCATGTAAAACACAATGGTTTGATCAGGTTGAGCCAAGCCCTGCCAGTTCAGGTTAATGCTGTTGTCTTGTAAATGCCCCGTGGCAAACACGACTGATTTAGCGTGGTCGCGATGGGTGAGAGGGATGCCCGCATAGCTGGCTGCACCGCTCGCTGCGGTGATGCCGGGCACCACCTGAAAGTTTACGCCGCGGGCCACCAAGGTTTCGATCTCTTCACCGCCGCGACCAAAAATAAAGGGATCACCGCCTTTGAGTCTGACCACCCGTTTACCCGCCAAAGCCTCACGAGCCAACAGTTCATTGATCTCTTCCTGTGGCACGGTGTGTTTGCTTTTCGCTTTACCGACATAGATCTTTTCGGCATCACGGCGCACCAGTTCAACAATCTGTGGAGACACCAAGCGGTCATACACAACGACATCGGCTTTTTGCATCAAACGCAGCGCACGAAACGTCAGCAAGTCTGGATCACCTGGGCCAGCTCCCACCAAATATACCTCGCCTTGCTGTTTTGCATTGGCATCGTCGGCCAATTTTGCCAACAATTTTTCTTCCGCCAAGGCGGCATTGCCCAGCAATACATTTTCAGCAATATCACCGTCAAGCACGTCTTCCCAAAAAAAACGTCGCGCTGTTACCGACTTCAAGGTGTGTTTCACCACATCGCGAAACTTTTCAGAAAACTGACCGAGTAAACTCACGTTTTGTGGGATCACTGATTCGAGTTTCTGACGCAAGTAACGCAGTAGCACCGGTGCTACCCCGCCGCTACTGATGGCAATAGTAATGGGGGCACGATCGACAATGGAAGGCGTGATAAATTGGCACAAGGGGATATTGTCTACCACATTCACCAACACGTTCTGTGCTCTGGCGTGATCATGTACTTGGCGGTTAACCTCTGCATCGTCGGTGGCCACAAACACCAGTTGTTGCTGGGCTAAATCGCTGGCTTGGTAAACACGCTGATGAAACTGAATTTTCTTGGCAGACTGCAAACGCAGCACGGTGTCACAGGCCCAAGGTGCAACAACCGTGACCTTGGCATGGGTTTTTAAGAGTAACTCAATTTTGCGTGCTGCCACTTCGCCGGCGCCCACCACTAAGCACTGGAGTTCACTTGTATCCAAGAATATTGGGAAATATTGCACGGCCAATCCACGCTAGAAATAAGGCGGCTATTTTGCCTATTGTTTTATCACTAATAAACCAATGTTAAAGCAATTTATATACTTTTTGGTTATTAATCCGACGTATCTTTTTTCACGCAACTGTTAGCATACTAGTCACTTTATTACCTAACGCATTCCAACCTACAATATGTACAGTCCAAGAAATTTATTGATGCCTGATTTGCCTACCCAACATAACTTTATTCAACAGTTTGGGTTTGCAATGTTGGTGACAGATGACTTACAAGTCAGTCATATCCCCTTATTTTTGCTAGCCGAAGAGGGTGAACTAGGTACTCTTTATGGACATGTGGCTAAAGCAAATCCGCAATGGCATGTGTTAGAGAAGAGCAAAGTGAAGGTAGTTTTTTCGGGACCACATAGCTATATCTCGCCTAGTTGGTATGCTACACGACCTGCGGTTCCGACCTGGAATTACGCCGCGTTGCATGTCACTGGACGGGCAACTTTGTTGGATGCTGAACAAAATATGCAGGCTTTACATACTTTGGTAAATCAATATGAACCGAGGCTACTGTTCGACAAGGCGACAATGCCAGATACTTTCCAACAAAAGCTTTCATCAGCGATTGTGGGTTTTAAAATCAGTATCCAGCATATTGTCGGTAAACAGAAATTGGGACAACAACGTCCAGCAGTGGATCAGCAAGGCACAGTAAAAGGTCTAGAGCAAAGTCCCCATCCAGATGCTAAAAGTTTGTTGGCTTACATGCAGAAGACAGGGCTTGGATTGGGTATCGATTAATTTAATTTTACAGAAATAAACGACTAAAGATCTAAAGTAAATTGAGAAACTCGACGCCATTTTACTCATCTAGTGATGACGGGTATTGCTTGGTTATTACTGTTTCCAAACGTACTTGCGCATAATATCCACAACGTCGATAGGTCTAAATAAACTGCCAACCCACACCATATTGTAGGTATCGGGACGCAATCGGACATCGTCTTCACAGGCTATTTTGCCAGCAATACCATACCAGCTCTGTTGATAATCACTGTACCACTGAGTAGGCATTGTGGCGCGCTCCAGCTTGCCGGTAAATTCAAAAGCATAGGCATCTAACTCGCGCATTTTTGCATTACCACATTGATATTGAATTGTATAAAAAACAAAGTCATTACCAATAGCGGCGCGGCTAGATTCTGATTCATTAATAACAATGACGTCCACTGCGACTAAATTTGTATCGGCATCATCTTTGTGGGTTTTTAAATCTGCCACATACACCTTTCTATTAGGGTGTTCACCTTCACCGAAAAACAGATACCAGCATCTGGTCATTACTGCTGGTTTACAGTCTCGTAAATTTTCCCAGTCGAGTCTTTCACGTATGCTCATGCTACTGTTTTCTTGGGCCACAGAAAGAGTCGAAATGTGTAAAAGTGAGATGAAAAAACACATCGAAAGGCATCGTATCCGTGATCTCATTCCATTTCTCCTAAGTCGGTAACTTTCTGCATAGATAGGACTTCGACAATTTTAAATATCCGCTGCTCTTTCTGGCGCGTCTCATTGGTGTATCGATAAATAGGCTCTGTAACAGCCGAGAAAGCACCACCCCATCTTCCACTAATGGTAGTTTGGGTGTTATCCGTTTTTGCCCACACCCTGTGCAATGTCATACCAATTCGCCACAATTCACACCCTTTAATCACCTGAATACCGCTTGCACCAAGCAGTAATGAAATTTTAGAAAGAGTAAAAGGTCTGCTGTCATTAGTCTAAATAATTTTGAGTTTGAGGTGAAAGTGAAGAATCCGAAATGGAGTAATTTTTCGTCGAGTAAAAGTCAATAAACCTGACCTATCCCTTAAATTTAAAAACTAGGATCCAGTGCAAAGAAAGGTGAAGTGTTTCTCGATTCATTGCTTTCCGAGCACTTTGAGTGAGATTGATGTCGGCAATATCTGCTCACGGCTTTTGACATCGCGCGGGATTATGGTGCGCGTAACGCATAATCTTGGCTGCCGCCGCTGACGCCGCTGCCGCTGCGCAAGGTCAAGCTTCACTCACAGCGTTCTTGGCTTTGCTGAAACAAAAAAGGAGCCAACAGGCTCCTTTTAATCAGTCATTTACATAACTTAGTCTTTTTTCGGTGCGCGAGGTGCGCGCGCCTTTGGTGGTGTATCCGACCATTCACGCATGCCTAGGGCACGACCCGCTACACGCGTTTTTTGCAACACTTCTTGAGTGGCTTTTGGCATATTCTTAGGTAAATCTACGGTACTGAAGTTATCGTAGATTTCGATGGCACCAATGTTTTTGCTGCTGATATTGGCTTCGTTAGCAATGGCACCAACGATGTTGCCAGGTTTAGCACCATGGGTATGACCTACTTCGATGCGATAACGCTGCATGCCTTCATCTGGCGTGCTTGGTTTGCGTTCGCGTTTGGGTCTGTCGCCGCCACGTTCACCGCCACGATCTGCTCGACCTGGGCGATCGCTACGACCACCAAATTCACGGCCACCTTCACGGGGAGCGCGTTCACGATCAGTGCGTGGTGCACGCTCTTCAAGATTGGGACGATCACTTTCTTTTAATATCAGTGGCTCGTCACCTTGGGCAATTTTAGCCAGCGCTGCCATCACCATCTCAGGTGATGAATCAGATTCAGCCATAATCGACTCAACAATCGGGATATAGGTCTCGATGCTGGCATCGTTCATCGCTTCCATTACGCTGGCTTTGAAACGTGATAAACGGGTTTCATTCAGTTGTGAAATTGACGGAATAGCCATGGGCAGAATGGTCTGATTGGTGGCTTTCTCAATAGAGAACAACATGCGTTTTTCACGATGTGAAATAAACAGGATGGCGTCGCCTTGACGTCCAGCACGACCAGTACGACCAATGCGGTGAACATAAGATTCAGTGTCGTAAGGCACGTCGAAGTTGATTACGTGACTTACACGTTCAACGTCTAAACCACGAGCAACAACGTCTGTTGCCACTAAGATATCAATATTGCCTTTTTTCAGACGTTCAACGGTACGTTCACGGGCATTTTGCGGAATATCACCGTTCAGTGGTTCAACATCGTAACCGCGCGCAGACAGCTTTTCAGCTAGTTCCAGTGTGGCGGTTTTGGTGCGTACAAAGATAATCACGCCATCAAAGTCTTCCACTTCAAGGATACGTGTTAACGCTTCTAACTTGTGATGCCCAGCTACTTGGCAATAACGCTGAGTAATTTGCGCTGCGGTGGTAACGTTAGAGGCAATTTTCACGTGCTTCGGATCTTTCAAATAACGCTGAGTTATTTTACGAATGGCGTCAGGCATGGTGGCAGAGAATAAGGCAGTCTGACGCTCTTTCGGGGCGTGACTTAAGATCCACTCTACGTCATCGATAAAGCCCATACGCAACATTTCGTCGGCTTCATCAAGCACCAAAAATTTCAATTGATCGAGTTTCAAGGTGCCTTTGTTAATGTGATCGATCACCCGTCCTGGTGTTCCCACAACAACTTGTACACCACGTTTTAATTGGCGGATCTGGTTTTCGTACGATTGGCCACCATAAACGGGCAATACCCGAATTTTACGGCTGAAGCTGGCATACACTTGGAAGGCTTCGGCAACTTGAATGGCTAACTCACGGGTAGGTGCAAGCACCAATAATTGTGTGAAGTCAGCATCTGGATCGATGTTTGCCAACATGGGTAAAGCGAAGGCGGCGGTTTTACCTGTGCCAGTTTGCGCTGTTCCTAATAAGTCATGGCCTGCGAGTATAAGAGGAATGGCTTCGGCTTGGATGGGAGAAGGCTTTTCATAACCTACTTTTTCCAATGCCTTGAGTATTTCTTCAGGTAAATTTAAATCTTTAAACGTTAGTTCAGATGTGGTGGTCATCAAGAGTCCCAGGGTACTAGCAGGCACAGCGTAAAGTGAATCTGTGTCACAAAATTTTAAGCGAAGCCGGCTCGGTTTCAAAGGCTGAATTATATTCGATAAGCATTATTTACTCCATGTAATGCGTTGTTTAATTGAAATATTTTTACAAAATCCCGCTTTTTTTACGTCGAATTTACACTTTAGTGGCATTGCCGTTACAAGTTGATGGCAATCTGCAATTGATTATTTGCTATACAATTTTAAAACAGCCTGTTGGCGACACAAATCCTCTCGGTGCCTCTGATGCAAGAAAACCAATTTACTGAGTAAAATTCTTCAGTTTAAAACCAGAAAAGGCTTTTATTGATGGGGATATTTAGTATCTTGGTAGCCCAAGTTTGCAGTAGACTGCTTGCTGATTTAGCTGACTAGCTTATGGAATGAGAATAATGACTAAACTTTACTCCCCAGTGCTCAAAACTTCCTTGATCGCCTTGAGCCTCAGTTTCTTATTTGCGTGTGGACAAAAATCCACGGAAGAACAGCTGGCTGAAGCCCAGCAATACTTAAGTGAGAAAAATGCGTCCGCCGCCATCGTCACCCTGAAAAACGCGGTGCAAAACGATCCACGTTCAGCCACAGTGCGCTTCGAACTAGGTAAGGTGTATTTAGACACCATGCAATACGAAAGTGCCGAGAAAGAATTAAATCGGGCGTTGGAATACGGTTACGATGCCGCTCGTGTATTACCGCTGCTGACTCAGGCTTATCAAAAAACCGGTGCTTATGTGGCACTGAGTAAAATTAATGACGAGCAGGCAGGCTTAACGGCAGTAGAGCGCGCCGAGATTGGTTATTTCAAAGTGCTGTCTTTAGTGCGTCTAGAAAAATACGACGACGCTAAATTATTAATTGATGAACTAGCAAAGATTGATACCAGCTCTATCTACAAACCCTTGACGGCAGCCTACGCCTTGGTGATTGATAAAAAATTCAAAGAAGCCGCGGAGCAAGTAGCAGAATTGCGCAAAGTGTCGCCGCAAAATCCTGAATTGTTAAAGCTCTTAGCCCAACTGCAGCTCTCAATTAATCAACCCCAAGAAGCCGCGGCAATTTTTGAAGAATACCTACAGTTTTACCCGGATGATGCACAAATTACCTTTGTAGTGGGTAAGTTACTGGTGGACTTAGGTAAAACGGCAGAGGCTGAGCCTTATCTCGATAAACTGCTTAAAATCAACAAGTTAAATCCTCTGTTAAATCAGCTTAAAGCGGCGGCTCGCGCTGCAGCTAAAGACTTTAGTGAAGCCTTGAAGTACTCAGAGATAGCCATTACCAATGGCTCGACGGATCCTGGCTTGCGCTTGATTGCTGGTTATTCGGCGTATCAAATTGCCGATTATTCTGGGGCTAACCGCCATTTGTCCTTTGTGGCCAGCCAGTTGCCAGATAACCATCCCGGCTTGAAATTATTAGCCGCCAGTCAATTACAACTCGGCCTTACCACAGAAGCGGGTGAGGTCTTGGCGCGACTTGATGAACTGACAACCTTGGATGCGCCCCTGCTGTCTAAAGCCAGCTATCAGTTGCTCAGAGAAGGTTATCAAAATGATGCCGCCCAATTAGTGGAGCGCACTGATAGCATTAGTTCTACCGCTGAGGATTTAACGCGTTTGGGTTTGTTGAAATTGTCGCTGAACAACCTCGACGGTATCGTTAACTTGAAAGAGGCCGTGGCCAAGGCCCCTGAATTAGAAAGTGCGCAAACTACCTTAGCGACGGCTTATGTGGCCACTGGGCAGTTTGATAAAGCATTGGAATTGGCGAACCAGTGGAAAGAGAGTGATCCGAAATCGTTAAAAGCCTACATGTTAGCCGGTGAGGTGTGGTTAAAACGCCAAGATTTTGCTAAAGCTCGCCAAGAATTTGAGCAAGGTGTTGCACTAGACAGCACAAATCCGGCGCCCAAGATGGCCTTGATTAACCTTGAATTGATAAACAAAAACCTCGCCAATGCCCGTCAACAATTAGACACTGTATTGCTCGAATCCCCAGATTATTTGCCTGCTTTGGCGACTAATTATTTGTTGCAACGCCAACAAGGTGACGCCAGCAAAGCCTTGGCCCAGATCAAACAACAGCAACAAAAGAGCCCCAACAACATGGGCTTGAAACTGCTGTTAGCGCGCAGCTATTTGGCTGAGAAAAATTATACAGAAGCGGTGGCCGTTATTGATAAAGGGGTCGACGATCCCAGCACCTTGCCGCCTGCTTATTGGCGAGTAAAAGGCCAAGCCTTGATTGCCAGTAATTTGCGCAGTGAAGCGGAAAAACACTACGACAGCTGGTTGAGCAATTTCCCCAATGACAAAGATGCAACCTTGGGCAAAATGTTACTCCTTGATAGCCAGAATAAATTCAGCGAAGGAGCGGTGTTGGCACGGCAGTTTTTAAGTAACCGCAATGACAGCCAAATGCAATTGATGTTGGTGCATTTTTTGATAATGTCGAATGATTTAACTGCCGCCAAAACGGCTTACGATGCCCTGCCAGCTAATGCCCTTAACTTACCCATGGCTAAAGGGTTCTTGGCGCGTTTTCAATTGGGTGATAAAGACTACGTGAAAGCCCTCGACAACGCCCAACTGGCTTATCAAGCTTCACCTAATTACCGCAATGCCATGTTGTTGGTTTTCATCTACGATAATTTACAGCAGCAAGCAAAAAGTCTGGCCTTTCTTGAACAGCACATGGCCAGTCATCCTGATGATTTAGCCAGCAGGATGGTATTAGCTGAGCGCCAAATCGGCCAAGATAAGGCCATGGCGATTCAAAGCTACGAGACGGCATTGGCGCAAAACCCGAAAAATTACATTGCTCTGAATAATCTTGCCTATTTGGAAATGCAGAATGGTCAACTTGCTAAAGCCAAAGGCTATGCTGAAAAAGCGCTGGAACTAAAACCAGATGACGTAGCTACCCTCGATACCATGGCCCAGGTATTGGTGGCCCAAAAAGATTATGACAAGGCCTTAAAATATTACGAACGCGCAATAACCGACAGTATGCAGATTGAAGAAGTTTACCTCAACTACGTTGAGGCCTTATTTGCAGCTAAACAGGATGTGCTCGCCAAGCGCAAATTGGAACAACGCACGATGACAGAGCAAGCCTCTTTAGAGCGTGTAGCCGCCCTTAAAGCGAAATACAATATACCCTAAACGCGGCAGAATGTGTCTAAGCAAGGCAGACAAAATGACAGGATCAAAGGTGTGGCAAACAAGCCGCACCTTTATCTAACCAATCTGATGTCTATCCAACCAACCGATTGCCCTCAACCCTTCTATCCTCACACCCTTGGTTGTGGCTTCAAGCCATTAGTTTGCCACGTTATTGGTCGGTAACTTTTTGTGCAGAGCGTCGAGTTGGCTTTGTACCAGATGTAATTGTTTAGCAATATCTTTCAAGCTTGGTTCACCCTCTTCCTCTAATGCTTCTGCGCGGGCTTTGGCGTTTTCTTGCTCCATCACATTCACCACAATGCCAATCACCATGTTCAAAAACGCAAAGGCGGTGAAAAAGATAAAGGTCAGATAGTAGATCCAACTGAGGGGATAAAACTCCATGGTCTCATACATGACATCTGTCCAATCCTCGAAGGTCATGACCCTGAACAAGGTCAGTAATGAAATGGTGATGTCTCCCCACAAGGTTGGATTGATGTTTTCAAATAAGGTACTACCAACCGCCGCGTAGATATAAAAGATAATGAACATCAGCAGCATGACATAAGCCAGTTGTGGCATGGCTTTGACTAATGAAACCAATAAGATCCGTAACTCTGGAATAATGGAAATCATGCGCAATACCCGAAATACACGAACTAAACGCGCAATAAGGGCAAGTTCGGTATCTTCGGCAGGGATCATGCTGACCAAGACAATGATGGTATCGAAGATATTCCAAAAGTTTTTAAAGAAATCACGTTTGCGCGGTTCAGCGAGAAAACGAATTGTCAATTCAGTGAGAAAAAATGCGCTGATGAACCAATCGAGAAAATGGGTAACCTGCGCCATGGTAGACGACATTTCATAGGTTTTTGCGCCCACTAATAGGGCGGAGAAAACAATTACCGCTACAACAAAAATTTCGAACAACTTATTACTGCGAATGCGCACAAAATGCGCTTGTAAGGTGGCGGCTTGCATAATAATGAACTTGCTTGGGTTACGAAGAAAATTGTCGATAGGGTAGTGATTATCCCTGCACTGTCAATCCTCGAATGGGCACATAAGCAAGAAAAATTATCAGGACTAATTGTGGAAAATTGCTACGCCACGCATTGTTATGTATTGCGATCAGTCTATTAATAAGTATTCATATTTGTGATGGTCATCATGTTTTTGATCATACCTAGCTAATATATAGTGAACAACTGCCTGTTTTTTTGTGGGGACAATGAGTGTGACGGCTGATTTTTTTAGTTTTCAAACGGTCAATGACATCCGCTGTGGGGCGAACTACATCGCTGAATTAGCCACCTTGCTGCAACAGAAATTTTTGGCGCGCAAGGTGTTGATCGTCACCGATGCGGGTTTGGTGAAATTGGGCAAGATGGAGCCCTTGTTGCTGTCTTTGCAGCAAGCGGGGATCGATTTTAAGGTCTTTGATCAAGTGGTAGCCGATCCGCCTGAGGCCATTGTTTTACAAGCGGCTAAGTTTGCCTTGGACGTGGATGTCGTCATTGGCTTTGGGGGTGGTAGTTCCATGGACACCGCCAAGTTGGTGGCGGCACTGGCGATGCAGGAACAATCCCTGGCTAGTATGTTTGGAGTAGACAAGGTTCATTCAAGGCGCAAGCCATTGGTGCAAATTCCCACCACGGCAGGCACGGGTTCTGAGGTCACACCTATCGCGGTAGTGACCACAGGGGAAGCAACTAAATCCGGTGTGGTTTCCCCCGTGTTGTATGCCGATTTAGTCATACTTGATCCCAGTTTACTGCTGGGCATGCCCAAGCACATCACGGCTGAAACCGGTGTGGATGCCATGGTGCATGCCATTGAAGCTTACACCAGTAAGATCAAGAAAAACCCGCTATCTGATCTCCTCGCCAAACAAGCCCTACAGATCCTCAATAGTGCATTGCCATTGGCTTACCATGATGGTGAAGATATACGTCATCGCCAGCAAAGCCAGTTGGGTGCCATGCTGGCAGGGCAGGCATTTGCCAACGCTCCGGTCGCCGGTGTACATGCTTTGGCTTATCCTTTAGGGGGCATTTTTCACTTGGCGCATGGTTTAAGTAATGCCCTCATGCTGCCCCATCTTTTGCACTTTAATCTTAGCCATGCCAGCCGTGAGTATGCCGAATTAGCTCGCAATTTATTGAGTCGTCTGCCTACCGACGAATTATCACAAGCGCAATGTTTTATTGAGCACATTGAGCAGCTTATCAAACAGCTTGGCTTGGCGAAGAGATTGCGTGAATTTGCTATAAAAGAAGCTGATCTACCAAGACTCGCCACTGACGCCATGCAACAGACGCGTTTGTTGCAAAATAATCCACGCAGGATAGATTACGACGATGCTCTCGCGTTATATCGTCAAGCGTGGTAACTCATAAAGTTAAGGCAATAGACATGCAAACGGTGATCAAACAAAAAAACCACTATCCACATTTTGAAACATTGGCCACTCGATGGGGAGACAATGACATGTATGGGCACGTTAATAATGTGCAGTATTACGCGTATTTTGACACGGTCGTTAATCGTTTGCTGATGACTAAGGGGTGGCTAAATCCGATGCAGGACAGTTGCATCGCCGTAGTGGCTGAAACCCAGTGTCAATTTTTTGCCTCGGTGGCTTACCCACAAATTTTAGACATTGGTTTGGCAGTGGAACGCATTGGTAATAGTTCTGTCACGTATTGTTTGGGGGTGTTTGCCCAAGACAAACAAACCCCTGCCGCGCAGGGGCGGTTTGTGCACGTGTATGTAGATCACCTTACGCGTCGATCGGTGGCGATGCCTGCTATGATTCGCGCCGGACTGGCTGAGTACGTATTGCCAGTATAACCTTTAACGATTGCGCCCCAGCGCATCGTGGCTGCTCACCCAATCGCCGGCTAAAATCGCGGCACTGAGTGAAAGTTCACCTGCCAGCACACTGGCTGCGATAATCTCTGCCAATTTGTAGACCTTACCTTCACCATAACAATCCATCAGCTGTAGACACTCTTTTTGCGTGGGCAAACCCGTGCCACCACCATACGTGGCGACAATCAGAGAGGGAATGGTGATGGACAGGTAGTAATTGCCTGCCTCATCTATATCGGCAAAGGTAATGCCAGAGGACGATTCGGCAACGTTGGCCGCGTCTTGACCACAGGCAATAAAAATGGCGGCGATGGCGTTGGGAGAATGGGCACCTGTATTGATGGTTCCCGCCATAAAACCGCCGACTTGCGAAACCTGGCGCATTTTAAATAAACTCTGTGCACTCACCCCCATACTTGACTGCAACAAGGCGTTAGGCACGGTCACTTCTGCAATAACACGCTTGCCACGAGTGTGTAAGGTATTGATATGTGCATGTTTTTTGTCAGTATCCATGGCGCCAGATAAGTTATAACGCACCAATCCTGGATGGGGATAATGGTCTTTAATCCATTCACAAGCAGCAAAACAAGCCTTGCCCACCATGTTCTGTCCAGCCGCATCACCGGTGGTAAAATTGAAGCGCAAATAACGCATGCGCGCTGCGGCATACTGTTCGATGTTGCGCAGTTTTCCAACGCTGGTGGTTTGCTCGGCTTGTTGTTTTATTTGCGTAAAGTGTTGTTCAATCCACTCACCAAACTGCAGAGCTTGTCTAGCATCATGAAATATAAATACCGGCGCGCGTTGCATGGCGTTATCCACCACGGTAACGGTTACTCCACCTGCTTGACTTATTAAGCGCATACCCCGGTTATAACTGGCAACTAAGGTGCCCTCAGTCGTAGCAAAAGGTACATAAAATTCACCTTGAGCGTGCTGCCCATTGATCAGCACGGGGCCTGCTAACCCGATGGGTACTTGAGCCACACCAATAAAGTTTTCAATATTGCCTGCTGTTTGGGCTGGATTGATGGAGTAGTGGGAAACGTGATTTAAGTCTTGCCCGCATTGCTCAGCGACTAGGGCGCGCCTTTGCTGTGCCATGACTTCGGTATAGTCATTTTCTTTGTTACGTGGAATGGCGGGCTTGGTGGTGGCAGATGGCGATTGTGATGTACTCATGATCTGGGGTTCCGCAAAGTAAAAAGGCAGCGAATGCTGCCTTTTGTTAAATATTGGTTAACAGTTTTACCTAATTCGTTTTGGCCGTCAAACCTTGATCAACATCCACAACGTCTTGCTCAGTTAAGGTGCCAGCAGCCAGTTTTAGATTCAAAACACTGGTGACATAACCATAACGAACACGTGACAAGTTGCGGCGTGCATCAAAAAGATTACGCGTGCTATTGAGCACATCGACAATCGTACGTGTACCTACTTCAAATCCTGCTTCAGTGGCACTCAAGGCGCTTTGCGCAGACACAACAGCTTGCTCAAACGCTTTGATGCGGGCAATCGCCGCGGTTACATCATTGTAATTTGAACGAACACTGCGGATCACTGAACGATGAATACGTTCACGCTCTTCACTGCTAGCAATAAAGTTGTATTTAGCTGATTCAACGTTAGCACTGACTAAACCACCTGTGTACAAGGGCACGCTGACCGATAATTGCACACCATAAGTATTAAAGCGGTCGGCCGTTGCTACGTTACCTGGGTCTGAAGCAGGGCCCGTTGTATCGTTGGAGTTCGCTCTTGCGCCAAGTGTGACTGTGGGGTAGTGACCAGCACGGGCGTTTTTGATGTCATATTTGGCGATATCGACGCTGGCATTTGAGGCCATTAATTGTAAATTGCGCTCTTCTGCTAGTTTCAACCAAGCATTAATGTCAGACGGTGAGGGCATACTGGCGCTAAATGTTTCAGTTTTTAATACATTTAACTGAGGTGAATACCCCCCAGTGATTTCACGTAATGCTTCTAAATTGGTTTCTACCGCATTTTCGGCGCTAATTTCTGAGGCCACTGAGGTGTCGTATTGTGCTTGCGCTTCATGCACGTCAGTAATGGCAGTTAAGCCGACTTTGAAACGTTGTTTGGTTTGCTCTAACTGACGTTCAATGGCGCGTTTTTCTGCCTTGGCAAAAGCTAAATCGTCTTGTGCTTGCAAGGTATTAAAATAAGCACTGACAGTACGCACAATCAAATCTTGCATCGCTTGTGCATAGGTGGTGTCGGCGCGACTTGCCACTAGTTCTGCCCGGTCTGCGCCTACCCATACAGAACGGTCATAAATGGTTTGACTTAAATTTAGTGTGAGGTCGTTGGTGGAACGTTCCAAATCGCCATAGGTCTCTGAGGCACCAAGGCTCAATGAAATTTGTGGTAAAAATCCAGCACGGCTTTTGTCGATGTCAGAAAATGCCGCATCTTTACGTGCTTTTGATTGTAAGGTGGCAGGATCGTTTTGTAAGGCCTGTTTGTACACATCAAAAAGACTGTCAGCCTGCGCAGTGGCAGTAAGGCCAATGCCGATCAGTAACGATAAAAGTGTTTTTTTCATTAGTATTCCTATGTGTGTCCTAATCCGATCTTAGCTCAACCAATGCCACTGCCGAATGTGTGTTTATTTTGTGTAAAGTCTAAGCAAATCAAGCGATGAGCTAAATCCTTTAGTGGTAACACTTCGGCTTCAAGTGTAACAGAATATTTTGTTGCAAGACCAGACCAAAGGTCAACACGCTGATACACGAGGCGTATCATCACCATACTGTGCTAGGATAATATCTTTGTTAACTGTGAGCCGTTAAAGAGAGTCAGCATTGTGGCAAAGATTCAGCAATTTTCCGCCCAAGACATTAAAGTCGAAAAGATCGAGCCGCTCTATCACGGTTTTTTTAAAATGGTTAAATATGCTTTTCGCCACCGCTTATATGCAGGCGGTTGGAGTAAGATCATCGAGCGTGAAATATTTGAACGCGGCCATGCCATTGCGGTGTTGTTATATGATCCGGATCTGGCCGAATTCGTTATGATAGAGCAAATTCGAATCGGTGCACTGGCAACTTCTGATCAGCCTTGGTTGCTAGAAATTGTTGCCGGCATTATTGAAGAGGGTGAGGAAGCCGAAGACGTGTGTAAACGCGAAGCGTTTGAAGAGGCGGGTGTGCACATCAGCCACTTACACAAGGCATTGAGTTATTTGGCCAGCCCCGGCGGCACCACTGAGCGTTTGCATATTTACGTGGCAAAGGTGGATGCCAGTCAAGCACAGGGTGTGCATGGATTAGCCACCGAAAGTGAAGATATTTTGGTCCATCGTGTGCCTGAACAACAAGCCTTAAACTGGATTAATCAAGGTAAAATAGACAATGCTGCGAGCCTTATCGCCTTGCAGTGGTTTGCCATGAATAAACAACAATTGCTGCAACAATGGCAGTGAACGTATTTCCGTAACGTTACTGAGGTAAGTTTGATTATGACAAAAACACGCTACGTACCTAAGTTAGCTGACATGCATAAAGTATGTGAGCATAACTACGCGCGTGTCTTGTCGTTATTACCCGATTGCGATACTGAATCGCTTAGTTACCAGTTTCAGGTGAATAAAAACCTGCACTACCAACTCAAAATTATCGATAGCAGTCGCTACACCAGCACCATTGAAATGTCGCAACGCAGCGCGGGGATCGATGACACCAGTCCTGATTATTTGAAACCAGTGGTGGTGTTGCGTTTGTATCATGATGCTCAGATGGCAGAAGTAATGAGCGCCCAACATGTGGGCGCCTTGAAACCTAGTTATGCCTACCCAAATAACAAGATGTATCAACGCAATGAAAAAGAGATGGTGAACCAGTTTTTAGCTGAGTGGTTACAGTTTTGCCTTGATCACTGCAAGCAGCTGCAATCCTCTGGTGTTTAAACGTTAATCGTGTTGCAAAAAGTCATTCAAATCAGCGATTGCCATTTATATGCTGACCATAATCAACAGGGTTACGCGGGTATTAACCCCTACTTGAGTTTACGTAAAGTATTGGCCGATGTGGCCACGCAACAAGCCGACTTGTTGATTGTTAGTGGTGATCTCAGTGCGGACGGCAGTGCGGCAAGTTACCAACATTTCCTTACCCTGTGGCAAGAAAGCGGCATCAACTGCCCTTATGTGGTGTTGCCTGGCAATCATGATGTGTTAGCGGTGATGACAACCCAATTTCCTGAGGTCAATTTGTGGTTGAGTTATCCCTATTGGCAACCTTTGATCCTCGGCAGGTGGCAAATACAATTTATTAATACCAAAACCTCTGGCTCAAAGGGCTATGTTTCTCCCGCTCAGCTTGAGGCTCTTTCACAGGCTTTGTTTATCGCCGACTCACCACAATTACTGGTGGCCCATCATCATCCCTTGCCCTGCCATGCATGGATGGACACACATGGTTGGCAAAACGCGGGGCAATTGCTTGCTGTTATCGACAACGCCCCGCAAGTGAAAGGCCTCATTTATGGTCATATTCATGCTGAAAAACATGACAAGCTTGGTGCTTGTGATTTTTTAGCGTGCCCAAGTACTTGCTGGCAATGGGCTATGCAAGCTGAATTTGGCTTTAGCTCTGCATTGCCGGGTTATCGAGTTATTACCCTAGCGAATTCGGCTGAATTGAATTCTCACATCATGCGAGTGCAGTAAAACATGGATAAAAACAGCGTGGTCGTCTATTTGCACGGTTTTTTGAGTTCGCCACAATCCCTTAAGGCCCAGCAAACCCTTGCTTATGCTCAACAACATTGGCCGCAAATCCAGTTAGAAATACCGGCCTTGTGCAATCATCCACAAGCCGCCATCGACATGATCGAATCACTTCTCAGGCAATTTGTTGGGCGTCCCGTTCATTTTATTGGTAGTTCAATGGGGGGCTACTTCTCTACTTATTTCACTCAACGACAGGGGGGCAAAGCAGTGTTGATTAACCCAGCAGTGAAACCCTATGAGTTGTTGGCTGACTATCTTGGTGATCACCTTAATCCATACACAGGGGAGAATTTTAGTTTAGATCAGCGCCATGTGGAGGAACTGCTGTGCCTCGATACCCCCCTCATCGAGCAACCACAACGTTATTGGGTATTGTTACAACGGGGTGATGAAACCCTCGATTACCGTTTAGCCGAAACAAAATATCACGGGGCTAAATTCACCATCGAAGACGACGGTGATCACAGTTTTCAGGGATTCGAGCGATTCCTACCAGATATTTTTAGGTTTCTACTGCAAGACTAAATGAAGCTTGGTATAACATGACATTCACAAGACCAAGCACCACTGCTATTCACTTAAACGATAAATAATAAAAACTATGTCGAATCAATATAACGCTGATGCCATTGAGGTCCTAAACGGACTTGAACCTGTCAAACGCCGCCCGGGCATGTATACCGATACCACCCGTCCTAACCACTTGAGTCAGGAAGTGATCGACAACAGTGTGGATGAAGCCCTCGGTGGTTATGCCACCACGATTAAAGTGGTCTTGCATGACGATCAAAGTTTATCGGTGACGGATGATGGCCGTGGTATGCCAGTGGACATTCACCCAGAAGAAAAGATTTCTGGGGTCGAATTAATCATGACTAAGTTGCATGCTGGCGGCAAGTTTTCCAACAAAAATTATCAGTTCTCTGGTGGTTTACACGGGGTGGGTATTTCCGTGGTAAATGCCCTCTCAAAAAGGGTTGAGGTCAGTATTCGCCGCGATGGCAATGTCTATCAAATGGCATTTGAAAACGGCGACAAAGTAGAAGAATTACGGGTAGTTGATACCTGCGGTAAACGTAATACCGGCACCAAGGTGCATTTTTGGCCTGACCCGCAATACTTCGATTCCGCCAAGTTTTCGGTGAGCAAATTACTCCATATATTGCGCGCCAAAGCGGTGTTGTGCCCAGGATTGAGAATTCGTTTTGACAATAAAATCAGTAATGAAAGCCAAGAGTGGTATTTCGAAGACGGCCTACGTGACTATTTGTATCAATCCGTCAAAGATGCCGTAACACTGCCCGTGGATAGTCCGTTTGTCGGCTCGTTTAGCGGCAATAATGAAGCCGCAGACTGGGCGGTGATGTGGTTGCCGGAAGGGGGCGAACTCATCACCGAAAGTTACGTAAACCTAATTCCTACTGCACAAGGGGGTACCCACGTGAACGGTCTGCGCCAAGGCTTGTTAGAGTCAATGCGCGAGTTCTGTGAATTTCGTAATTTATTGCCACGGGGCGTAAAACTGACACCCGAAGACATCTGGGATCGTTGTGCCTATATCTTATCAACTAAGATGCAAGACCCCCAATTTGCTGGACAAATAAAAGAGCGACTGTCCTCACGTCAAGCTGCGGCATTTGTCTCTGGTGTAGTGAAAGACGCGTTCAGTCTGTGGCTCAATCGGCATACTGATATTGCGGAACAATTGGCTGATATGTGCATTAACAATGCGCAAAGTCGCTTGCGTCAAAGTAAAAAAGTGGCACGTAAAAAAGTCACCCAAGGCCCGGCATTACCCGGCAAACTCACTGACTGTTCAACCCAAGATACCAGTCGGTCAGAGTTGTTTTTGGTGGAAGGTGATTCTGCTGGTGGTTCGGCTAAACAAGCCCGTGACCGAGATTTCCAAGCCATCATGCCCTTACGCGGTAAAATCCTCAACAGTTGGGAAGTCGATTCCTCCCAAGTACTGGCCTCCCAAGAAATTCATGATATTTCTGTGGCCTTGGGCATCGATCCCGACAGTGCAGATCTGAGCGGCTTACGTTACAACAAAATTTGTATTTTGGCTGATGCTGATTCCGATGGTTTACACATTGCCACCCTGTTATGTGCCTTATTCGTCAAGCATTTCAGGCACTTAGTCAATCTTGGCCATGTGTATGTGGCCATGCCGCCGCTGTATCGTATTGATGTGGGTAAGGACGTGTATTATGCCCTCGACGATGGTGAAAAACAGGGAATTCTCGATCGGATTGCCGCCGAAAATAAACGTGGCAAAGTGAACGTGCAACGTTTTAAAGGTTTGGGTGAGATGAATCCATTACAGTTGCGTGAGACTACCATGGATCCAAATACCCGCCGTCTGGTGCAATTGACCACTGACGATGCGGAAGATATGTTGGAAATGATGGACATGTTGTTAGCGAAAAAGCGCGCCCCAGATCGTAAAGAATGGCTTGAATCAAAAGGCAACATGGCCGAAGTGCAGCTGTAGTTTTTGTTTGTGAGTAACAGTGTCTACAAAGAGAATGCCCAAGGCCATGTCTAGAATCATAAAATTATTGTTGATACTGCTACTAATCATTGGCCTTGCCTTTAGCGCTTTAGTCATTCTGGCCGTTGAATCAAAGCCACTGGTGCAAGAACAAAGTGGATTGCAACTGGACGAGGCCGACTCAGTGAAAGTGCTGTTGCAGCAAATCACCGATAGTTTTCGTAATCGAACTAATAAACAACAAATTGAGCTTTCTGAGCCACAGCTGACGAGTTTGGTGGGTTTTGCCCAGCGTGCTTTTCCCAAAGTTGTGGGCAAGGTCAGCATACTCAGTAGCCAAACTCGTTTATTGCTCAGTTATGCTTTGCCCTTGAATTACTATTTGAATATCGATACTGCTGTTTTACCCGCCGACGGCCTAGTGCTTGATTACGTGAAAATTGGCGACATCCATCTGCCAGGTGCCTGGTTTACTAATGCCTTGGTGGCATTTGGTAACTGGTACACCGACAGTGACATTGCCAGCAAGTTTGTTCAGCAAATTGAAAAGATTGAAATGCGTAATACAAAAATGCGCATTCATATCCAACCTTTTGCGCAATTTTTACAGGAGCTCAATTCCATCAAACAAGGCATGCAAGTGGATGGAGACGAGGAACTGCGTATACGGACTGCCTATTATGTAAAAATGCTGACTGAGCTGCCCGAAGCCAAGTCTAGTCAAAGGCAATCTTTGATGGTCTACATGAATGCGGTGTTTGCCAAGGCGCTACAGCGCTCGACAGATGCCTCTGCCCACAAAGAAAATCAAGCCGCTATCATGGCGCTGGCCATTTATGTTGGCCACTATCGTTTTGCCAATTTTGTTGGCGACATTAAACCCAACAATGGCCTACCACTGGCGCCAAAGGTGGCAGCGGTGCTTGCCCAGCGCACTGACCTCAACCAGCACTTTATTTTTTCTGCGGCTATTCAACTGCTGTCTCAGCAAGGATTAAGCATTGCCATTGGCGAATTCAAAGAACTCATGGACCGAGGTAATGATGGCAGTGGTTATAGCTTTGTGGATTTAACAGCTGACTATGCCGGGGTAAAATTTGCGCAAACGGCTACTCATCCAGAAACAGCAAGGGCCTTGCAGCTTGCGGTGGCAAGCGGTACAGACGAAGGTATTATTTTTCCGAGTATTGACAACTTACTCGAGGGCTTTAGTAAAGCTGCTTTTACCCAACAGTTTGGTGGCGTTGACAGCCCTGCCTATCAAGCTTTAGTCAACGAAGTGCATAGCAGAGTGGAAGCCTTGACCATTCACCAAGGGCAAAGCCTGTTATAAAAGTTTTTCGATGGAGCGATAGATTTTTAGCGCCTGCTCATTACTCAGGTTGTTTTTCTAATCAGTGCCAACACTGCTCGATACCCTGACAAATTCGTTGTTGCCTGTTGGCGCTGAATCATCTGTTAGAGCACTTTGCCGCGCCCCTTGATTGCGCTCTGTTTGCTGCAGAATTTTTGCTTGTGCTGACAATTCAACATTGCTGTTTTGGCCAATACCAAAAGTATTAGAGGGAGCGGATTGGCTGCCTTGGTTAAGGCCTGGGTTTATGCTCAGATTGAGTGCTTGAGTAAGTGGTGAGATCTCCATGGTATTTGTCTCCCCAGCTAGGATTCACTGTGTTGAGTATGGTCGTTTTTGTCAACAATACCAACTCACCCAGCACAGCTATCATTTAACGCTTTGTTGAAACTGCGCCAATGTTGCTAGCAACATTTCCATTTTTTTGACAATACTGGCCAGTTCAGTTTTTTGCTGGCTTAGGGCATCCCCGTCTAGCTCACTGATATCTTTGGCAAGTTCTTCTACATAGGGTTTAAAGAATTTACTTTGTTGAGAAAAACCTGCATCCGCAGCAAAAATAGCCACAAATTTACCCTTTCCATCCTGTCGCAAACGGGTGATGGTTTCATCGGCGTCAATGGCTTTGCGATAAATTAATTGCAAGTTTTCTGCTAGTTTTTCAATAATAGTGGGCATGGCTAAAGTTTTTCTATAGTAAGTCGATAAACTGTCGAGGCGGGCAATTCTGCCCGTTTTTGAACTTTGCTACAACTTTGTTGCATAACTCAACGTAGGAGTTGGTATGGATATTCAAGGGGCTGGTCCCTCTGCTACATCCGGTGCGACGCTTGAATTAAAAGCTTTGCAACTTGCTAAATCACAGCAAGAGCGTGAAGGTCAAGCTTCGCTTCAGTTGCTCGAATCAGCGGCTGACGTACCAAGCGCATCATCGGCCAATGGCGCATTAGGATCGATTGTCGATACTTTTGCCTAAGGGTGAAGATGTAAATCAAGTGGCGTTTTACCGGGCTGGCCAGCTATTTCTCTCACCAGTTTTGGCACCAAATAACCCGGTAAGCGCTTTATCAACCCCGCCATCAATGCACGATTGAGGCTGTCGTCAGTGTCAAAATGACTAGCGCCTTCTACCTTGTCCAAGACATGCAAGTAATAGGGTAAAATTCCGCAGGCAAACAAGGCTTCACTTAGGGCAACTTGTTGTTCTAACTCATCATTAATGCCCTTGAGCAAAACAGCTTGGTTTAACAAGGTCACACCCTTTTGTCTTAATTTTGTCATGGCACGGGTGAAGTCTGCGTCAATTTCATTGGCATGATTAATGTGCAGAACCATGACGGTTTTTAAACGACTAGTAGTCAAGCAATCGATCAGTTGTTGCGTGACTCGCGAAGGTATAACCACCGGCAAACGTGTGTGCACACGCAGGCGAGTAATGTGGGGAATGGCAGCAATTTCCTGAGTCAACCAGGCTAAAAAATCGTCCTTTGCCATGAGTGGATCGCCACCCGAATAAATCACTTCGTTTAACTGGGTATCTTGTTTGACATATTCGAGGGCTTGTTGCCATTTTTGACGGTTAAGGTGATTGTCGGCGTATGGAAAATGCCGCCTAAAGCAATAACGACAATTTACCGCACACCCGCCTCTGAGCAACATTAACAAACGGCTTTGGTATTTATGCAAAATTCCCGGTTGGCTATTATTGTGCTCTTCGAGTGGGTCCGTCGCAAATTGTGGGGCTTGGATAAACTCTTCGCGACGCGTAAAAACCTGTTTAAACAGCGGATCGTGGCGATCATTTTTTGCCATGCGCGCGGCAAAAGGACGTGGCACTTTCAGCGGAAATAAACGCCTAGCAGCGATATCATCACGAAATTCTTCAAGGGGTAGCTGCAAGTAAGTGAGCAAAGCTTCAGGATCGGAAAAAGCCTGCGCAAGTTCTTTTTGCCAGTTATCCTCTACAGCGATGATTTTTTTAGGTATTATTTGCGCCAACAACAGACTCAGCTAAGTTAAATTTACGAGGACACATGGCCAATATTAGCACCAACGAATTTAAAGCGGGCGTAAAGATAATGCTCGACGGCGAACCATGCAACATTCTTGAGAATGAATTTGTTAAACCGGGCAAAGGCCAAGCGTTTAACCGCGTAAGAATTCGCAAATTAATCAGCGGAAAAGTGATAGAAAAAACCTTCAAATCAGGTGATACGGTAGAAACCGCTGATGTTATGGACACGGATTTGGCTTATTTGTATACCGATGGTGAATTTTGGCATTTCATGAACAACGACACCTTCGAACAAATTGCCGCTGATGCCAAAGCTTTAGGTGACAACGTAAAGTGGTTGGTGGAAAACAACTTGTGTACCATCACCTTGTGGAATGGCACACCCATTGCGGTGAGTCCACCAAATTTTGTTGAACTAGAAATAACCGAGACGGATCCAGGCGTGAAAGGTGACACTGCAGGAACCGGCGGCAAACCCGCTACCTTATCAACTGGCGCGGTTGTCCGTGTCCCCTTGTTTGTGCAACAAGGCGAGGTGGTGCGAGTGGATACCCGCAGCGGTGAATACGTGTCTCGAGCGCAAAAATAACCCTAAGGTTATTATCGACAAAGCTCACTTCGGTGAGCTTTTTTGTTAAACCAACGACGATCTGATTATGCAAACATCCGCTGATTGGCGACCCTCCGCGAGCATGGCAACCTTGGTGCAGCGTGCCAAGCTTATCCAACAAATTCGCCAATTTTTTTATGCTCGTCAGGTGCTGGAAGTAGAGACACCTGCACTGAGTCATGCCAGCGTGACCGACGTGCACATGCGTGCTTTTGCCACCACATTTCACAACCCATTGGCTGCAAAAGCGCGCTCTCTGTATTTGCAAACGTCTCCCGAATTTGCCATGAAACGCCTACTTTGCGCAGGCAGTGGCGCTATTTTTCAATTGAGTAAAGCCTACCGTAACGAGGAAGCCGGGCGCTGGCACAATCCAGAATTTACCATGTTGGAGTGGTATCGCCCGGGCTTTGATCACCTGCAGTTGATGGAAGAAGTCGCTGACTTGGTAAAACCCATATTGTTTGCCACAGCAATGGCTGCCACAGAATTGTCTGCCACAACTATCCATAGCTTGAGCTATCAAGACGCTTTTTTACAGGTATTAGCGCTAGATCCCTTGAGCGCAACATTGCATGACCTGCGGGAGCACTGCGCCAACCTAGGTTATGCAGAGCTCGCTGCCGCTGAATGCAATAAAGATGTCCTACTCAATCTACTGTTTAGCCAACACATTGAACCGGTGATTAGTGCTGATGCCCCTTGTTTTGTTTATCATTTTCCGGCCAGCCAAGCGGCATTGGCGCGCATCAGTCCTCACGATCCAAGGGTGGCTGAACGTTTTGAGTTGTATTATCGCGGTGTGGAACTCGCCAATGGTTTCCATGAATTGAGCAATGCCCAAGAACAACGTCAACGCTTTATCGCTGATAACCTACAGCGCCAAGCCATGGGTTTGCCCACCATCGCTTTGGATGAGAACTTTTTGGCTGCGTTAGACGCTGGCTTACCACCCTGTGCGGGGGTGGCCTTGGGCGTAGATCGTCTCATCATGCTGGCTTTGGGTTTCAACAACATTGCCGAGGTGTTGAGTTTTAGTCACCAACATGCCTAACACAACACCACCAATAAACTCGGTATGAAACACCAAAGACAATAGATGAGCCTTTAACACGACAAAAAGTTGTACAAATCTGCACAGCGAGGTAAAAATCACCAGCTTACTGTTACGAGAGACCCTCAGTCAGACCCATAAGGTGATGACTTGTTTAATTTGGCTAACCAGAGAAAAAATATGCAAAATTCCCCGGGCTTACAACAAGAGTGGTGTGTTTTACAAAATCAGTTCGATAGCTATGAGAAATGTTCACTGTTGATCAAATTGATCGCCGTTGTGCTCATGTGTTTGCTGATATTTTCAATGCACATCGGTTTGTGGGGCATAGTAATCGCCGCTGTTTTGTGGTTACAAGACGCTATTTGGAAAACCTTTCAAAGCCGCATTGGTGAAAGGTTGCTGTCAGTTGAACAAGCTTTAGCTGAGGGAGAAGAAGGCATTGATGGTGAGGAACTACTCGCCATGCAATTTAATCAGGCTTGGTTAGCAAAGCGGCAAGGCACAACGGACTTAATCACTGAATATGTGCAACAAGCACTGAAACCCACGGTGGCTTATCCGCATATAGTATTAATCTTAGTTTGTTTAGCCCACTGTTTGCTGAGCTAGCCATGGCGACACCTTATGCCCTACCTCAAGAACTACTCGGCACACGAATTCGTTTGCGCCCGCTGCTTGAAACGGATGCAGGCTTCATTTTTACCCTTGTCAACGATCCCGCTTGGCTTGAGTTTATTGGCGACCGCGGTGTGCATAACCAAGCCGATGCTCAGGCATTTATTACCCAAGGTCCACAGGCGATGTATGCCAAATGTGGTCTCGGCTTATTGTTAGTTGAACAACTTGTTGATAATCAGCCAATTGGCTTGTGTGGTTTGCTGCAGCGCGACAATCTCAACATACCCGATTTGGGTTTTGCCTTTCTCAGTGAAAAGCGCGGTCAAGGTTTTGCTTTGGAAGCCGCGCAAATTGTTCTGCACTATGCTTTTGATGAACTTAACTTGGCGTCGATGGCAGCCATCACCGCTGTCTATAATCCTGCCTCACAAGGTTTATTAAAACGCTTGGGTTTTGTGTTTGTCAGCATGCATCATATGAACGAACAGGATCCAGGCAGTCATTTGTATCAACTTAACAAACCTAGCTGACCTTTATTGGGCTGGTAAAATAACAACGCGTTTTAATACTACTTTTTCCACGGGTACGTCTGGCCAGCCAAACGTGGGGTCAGTATCAGTCTTCACCAAAGCAATCTTATCTAAGGTTTCATAGCCCTCCACCACCGTGCCGAATACGGTATAACCCCAGTGTCGGCCCGGATCGAGGCTTTCATTGTCGTTCATGTTGAAAAAGAATTGGCGATTGGCTGAATGAGGATCGTTCTGCCTCGCCATAGCGATGCTGTATTTTTGATTTTTTAAGCCATTGCCAGATTCATTAAATAGGTAACCATAAGAGGGCAATTCAGCAAATTCTTCATCATAGCCGCCACCTTGCACCACAAAATCAGCGATCACGCGATGAAAAATAGTACCTTCGTAACTGCGTTTGACGCTGTAGCGCAAAAAATTATTCACTGCTATTGGTGCGCGGGAACGATTAAGCTCCACCACGATATCACCCATGCTGGTCTCCAGTTTTACCCTGGGATAATAATTATCAGCTTGGATCTGTGAGCCATCGTCTTTTGGCTGTGCCGCGCACAACATAGACGCCATTAATAGTCCAGATACCAGTAATTTTTGCCACATAAACTCACTCACTTCTGTTTTTATTGCGTGCAAGCTAACAAATTTAACGATTTTGCTCAAAAGCAATTTACTTTATGCGGGTGACCGTTTCAGGTGACCGCTTCGGGAGAGCTCTTCAGGCGACCTCTTCAGGCGACCTCTTCGGGCGAACCTACCTTTTTTGCGCAGTGTAAATGCTGAACTTAGGATTGCTTGCTGTTTGTGTGCATTGGCTGAACATGCGTTTTAGTTTTACTGGGTAATCTAAATGTCGATTGCCAACGACCAGCAAATTCCCGCCTTGTTTCAAGGCTAACTTGGCGTCACTGAACATTTGTAAAGCAATATGATCAGTGATGGCGTTCTGTTGATGAAAGGGTGGATTACACAAAACCACATCGACTTTGTCATGGTGAGGATTGTTGAGGTATTCGTCTAAACAGTTACTGACGATAAACTCACAGCGCGACAGGGCTTCGGGTAAGTTGGCTTGGACATTGTCCCGAGCAGAAGCGATAGCCATGTGTGACTCATCAATAAAAATGACCTTGGCGTCGGGATAGCGGTGCAGCATGTGCAAACCAAGCACGCCATTGCCACACCCCAGATCAATAACTTGACGATTCTGAGCATTGGGCAGGTGTTGCAACATAAAACGGGCGCCGATATCTAGCTGTTGACGAGAAAATACATTGGCATAATTACTGAGCGTAAATTTAGGATTATCCGTTTGCCAAACCGTGGGGTAAGGACTGGAATGCTGTTTGTTGCCCCTTGCTTGGCAAAAAATAAGCCTCGCTTTTTTCTTAGCTAAGGAGGTGGTGGTTTTGCCGAGGTATTTTTCAAACACCGCCAAGGTAGACTTTTGGATAAGATTCGCCTTTCCCGCCGCGATAATTTGAGTATCTGCCCCCACCACAGGCTGTAAGTCCACCAATTGTTGTTCAAGTAGTGCCGTGGTTTTGGGAATTTTCATGATCACCAATTTGGTGTCACCTTTGGGTTTATCTAGTGAGGTACGAAATTGGATGTGGTCAGCAGTGATCTGGTTGGCCGTTAAATTCAGTAAACAGGAACGGTAAGCAACAAACGAATCATTAAACCACTGGGGTTTGAGATGGGCAAACCAGCACGCTAAAGCACCAAAATCATCATTGTAGATGCAAGGAAAAAGATCGCTTGCGCTGAGATCCTGAGCGTTCAAATGTTCTATCAGGTATTCGTCGGCGGCATCCCATGCTTGCCAGCTAGGGTGCTGTAAGTGAGCGGGATAACGCTCAAGCTGCAGACTTAGGTCGAATAAGGTTAAACTGGCTTTCATCGATAACTCAGGCCCTTTGAGGCTCAAATAAGGTAATAAACTATGCAACAGGCGCTCTTTGCCGAGCAGAGTCAAGGGCATGGAGAATGCATTGCTGTTCCCATGGCTGACGCGGATGTGTTTTATTATCCAGACTTTTATCACGCTGACCAAGCAGATCATTATTTTAATTTATTGCAACATGAGCTTGCTTGGCGCCAGGAGCGCATTGTTATTTATGGCAAATCACATTGGGTGCCACGGCTACAGGCTTGGTATGGCGATCCAGAGGCGAGCTATCACTATTCGTCCCTAACGTTACAACCCTTAGCTTGGACTAAGACCTTGCTGGCATTAAAAAGCCAATGTGAATTGATCAGTGGGCAAACCTTTAACTCTGTGTTGGCCAATTACTATCGTGACGGCCAAGATAGCATGGGCATGCACAGTGATGATGAGGCAGAGTTAGGTCCAAGGCCCACTATCGCTTCATTGAGTTTTGGCCAAACGCGGGTGTTACACTTTCAGCATAAAAAAGTCAAAACACGGCATAAACTGCCGTTAAATCATGGAAGCTTGTTGATTATGGCGGGCGCTACGCAACAGAACTGGCAGCATGGTATTGCCAAAATAAAACGACCTACAGCGGGTCGCATTAACTTAACCTTCAGACGAATCTTGCCGGTGTAATACCTAGCTAACACTGAAAAAATATTTCGTCATTACTCAAGGGCTTAGCGCTAATCTGGCGTCTCGTTACCAAAAAGCGATTCTGTATCAGGTGGAAAACAGCTAAATTTAGATGTAGGTCATCTGCCAATGTGGTTACTAAAACAAGGCTGGCTTAAGGAGAGAGACAACATGAATATTCAACACAATATTGAACAAAAACTATTGGCGCATTTTCAACCTGCACATTTACAAGTGATCAATGAAAGCTTCATGCACAATGTGCCAGCGGGTTCTGAAAGCCATTTTAAAGTTGTCTTGGTGACCACCAAGTTTACTGGCGAGCGTTTGATCAATCGTCATCGTGCCGTGAATGCCGTGCTTAAAGAAGAGTTGGCTCAGCACATTCACGCCCTTGCACTGCATACCTATACCCACGATGAGTGGCATCATTTATATGGTGAAATTCCTGACTCGCCAAAGTGTTTAGGTGGCATGAAACAGCACGCATAAACGTCTAGATTGGCTCTTAACCTGCAATTTCGGCAGATAAATTAAGCGTAAATTGGCGCGAATCTGCTGCTTGTCCCTTCCTTTTGTGTAATATTTTTGTTAAAAATCGCCACCACGATTTTTAACCAGCTTGCCCGCGCATTGGATACATCAGCTTAATATCATGAGCCACACTCAAGCCAATTCTTGGCAATCAAAAATCGATCTTGTGCATTTTCGTCTATGTCAATTGGTCAGCTGGTTTACTCTGGCGATGGTGCTGTTGACCTTTCTTATCGTTGTGCTGCGTTATGGTTTCAATATTGGCTGGATTGCCATGCAAGAATCGGTGATGTATTTGCATGTGATGGTGTTTATGTTGGGCGCTGCTCATACTCTGCGTGCCAATGAGCACGTTAGAGTTGATATTTTTTATCGACGATTTTCCCCACACGCTCAGGCAAAAGTAGACATTTTTGGTACGTTGCTGTTACTGATGCCGGTTAATTTTTTTGTGTTGTGGATGAGCTGGGACTTTGTTTATCAAGCTTGGACGATTTTCGAAAGCTCACCAGAAGCAGGTGGTTTGCCTTTGGTATTTGCCTTAAAAACCCTCATTTTAGTGTTTGCTCTGACCATGAATCTGCAAGGTTTTGCCGAGTTACTTAGATTGATGATAAAACCGCAGAGAAAGGCGAGCTTAGCATGATCGAATTTGTCCCCTTGTTCATGTTTGTGTGTGTGTGTGCGGTGCTGTTATTTGGCTACCCCGTTGCCTATTCGTTGGCGGGCACGGCATTGTTGTTTGCCGCCGTTGGTCTGCTTACCGGCTCTTTTGATGCAGCTTATTTGCATGCCGTGCCGAGTCGCTTGTACGGAATCATGACCAATCAAACTCTGATAGCTGTGCCGTTGTTTGTGTTTATGGGCGTGATGTTGGAAAAATCAAAGGTAGCAGAAAACCTGCTGGCCGCCATGACACAACTGTTTGGTCGCTATCGAGGCGGTTTGGCTATCTCTGTCATTGTGGTTGGTGCGTTATTGGCAGCCAGTACCGGAATTGTCGGCGCCACAGTCGTCACCATGGGACTGTTGTCGTTGCCGTCAATGCTTAAACAGGGTTACGCCCCAAGCTTTGCCACTGGCACTATTTGCGCCACGGGTACCTTAGGGCAAATTATTCCTCCTTCTATTGCCCTAGTATTATTGGGTGATGTGTTATCAAACGCCTATCAACAAGCGCAATTGAACATGGGCATTTTTTCACCGGAATCGGTGTCAGTGGGAGATTTGTTTGTTGGAGCGATTTTGCCAGGTGGCATACTCGTGGCAATGTATTTGTTGTATGTCTTGATGGTTACGTGGCTGCAACCGCACAAAGTTCCGTCTGCTGCGCCTCTGGCAAATAAAGACATCAGTTTAACTAAAGCTTTATTGCCGCCGCTATTTCTGATCCTCTTGGTACTGGGCTCAATTCTGGGAGGTTTTGCTACCCCCACTGAAGCTGCAGGTGTTGGCGCAATGGGAGCCTTAGTGCTTGCTCTCGTCCAAGGCCAACTTAGTTTGAGCAAATTGCAAGAAGTGATGTTAAACACCACCAAAGTCACTGCCATGGTATTCCTTATATTAATTGGCGCTTCGATATTTTCTCTGGTATTTCGTGGTTTTGGCGGCGAAGAACTGATTGCAGATATCTTTAGTCAATTGCCAGGTGGCACATTTGCTGCGGTGTTGTTGGTAATGGTGGTGATTTTCTTATTAGGCTTCATTCTGGATTTTATCGAAATTACCTTTGTGGTTGTGCCTTTAGTGGCCCCAGTTTTGTTAGCGATGGGGCTCGATCCTATTTGGTTAGGCATTATGTTGGCGGTGAATTTGCAAACGTCGTTTTTGACGCCGCCCTTTGGCTTTGCTTTGTTTTATTTGCGTGGCGTTGCCCCGCCTCAGGTCTTAACCACCGATATATATCGTGGAGTGCTGCCCTTTATTGTGATCCAACTTTTGCTATTAATAGCCTTGGCAATATGGCCTAATTTGGCGACGTGGTTACCTCATTATCTTTATGGATAAATATTTATGTTTTTCCCATTAATTCAGCAAAAAACGTTTTTCTCTCTCTTTTTATGTGGTGTTTGTGCCTTGTTAAGTGCCTGTGGGCAGGAACAGCAAACTGCGGGTTCAAGCGCGCCACAACAAAACTATGAGTGGAAATTAGTGACCTCATGGCCTAAAAATTTTCCTGGTTTAGGCAAAGCCCCAGAAACCTTCGCCCGTGACGTTGAGCGCATGTCGGGTGGTCGTCTAAAAATTAAAGTATACGGTGACGGTGAATTGGTCCCTGGCTTTCAAGTGTTTGATGCGGTGGCGGGTGGTACGGCTCAGATGGGCCATGCAGCTGCTTATTATTGGAAAGGCAAGGCCCCTGCAGCGCAAATATTTACCGCTATTCCCTTTGGCATGAATGCACAAGAAACCAATGCTTGGTTTCATTATGGCGGCGGCATGGAGTTGTGGCGTGAAGTCTATGCTCCGTTTGGCCTTATTCCCTTTGCAGGTGGCAATACCGGTGTGCAAATGGCAGGTTGGTTTAAAAAAGAAATCAACAAGTTAGAAGACATGCAAGGTTTGAAAATGCGCATTCCTGGCTTGGGTGGTGAAGTCTTGAAAAAAGTCGGGGGTATTCCAGTGGCGTTAACCGGTGGTGATCTTTTCACCTCCCTGCAGTCTGGTGCTATTGATGCGACAGAATGGGTTGGCCCTTATAATGATTTGGCTTTTGGTTTATACAAGGCTGCTGATTATTATTATTACTCAGGCTGGCATGAGCCAGGTGCTGCACTGGAGTTTATCGTTAATAAAGCGGCCTATGAAAACTTGCCCCAAGATTTGCAAGCCATTATCGACGTTGCCACACGCGCTGTGAACCAAGACATGTTGGATGAATACACCGCGCGCAACAATGAAGCGATGCAAACCTTAAAAATGAAACACAATGTAGTAATGAGACCACTGCCCGCCGATGTGATGGCTGGTTTACGTCAAGCCGCCCAAGCAGTGATGGCTGAACAAGCCGCCGCAGACCCGATGTTTAAAAAGGTGTATGAGTCTTACCAGCGCTTTCAAGTTGGCGTGAGTGAGTATCATCAAGTGTCGGAAGTGGAATACTATAAAAATCGCAATCCCCAAACTCAACCATGAGGTCAGTGTTATGCAAAAAGTAAATCCTATTAATTTAATTTTAGCTATTTTTTTACCACCAATCGGCGCGTTTTTGCAGGTTGGTTTGTCGGCGCATTTCTTTTTGAATATTTTGCTCACAGTGCTTGGTGGTATACCAGGTGTCATCCATGCTGTGTGGTTAGTGCTTAGCAACAAATCTGCCTAGTTTAAGCTGCTCAGATGTGTTTACGGCAGGGATGCAGGTACACTGCCGCCAGTTTAAAGAGTAGGAAGACACTATGATTATCAAGCCAAAAATTCGTGGCTTTATTTGTACTAACGCACACCCTGTTGGCTGTGCAGCTAGCGTTCAACAACAAATTCACTATGTACAGAGCCAAGGCGCACTTAGCGTCAAACCTAAAAATGTGTTGGTCATTGGCTGTTCTACAGGTTATGGGCTGGCGTCTAGGATCACTGCGGCTTTTGCCGGCGGTGCAAGCACACTGGGTGTGTGTTTTGAAAAGCCACCAACAGAGACAAAAACGGGCACGGCGGGTTGGTACAATACGGCGGCCTTTCATCAACAAGCCAAAGCCGCAGGCTTGTATGCAAAAACCCTAAACGGTGATGCGTTTTCTAATGAAATCAAACAGCAAACCATTGATTTGATTAAAGCGGATTTAGGGCAAGTGGATTTAGTGATTTACAGTCTTGCCTCGCCACGGCGCAGCGACCCGGTGACGGGGGAAGTGTACAAATCAACCCTAAAACCCGTTGGGCAGGCTTATACCACCAAAACCTATGATACTGATAAAGATAAGATTCATGACATAGCCTTAGAACCAGCAAATGAGGACGAAATTCAGCAAACCATCAAAGTAATGGGTGGCGAAGACTGGGAACTGTGGCTGAACGCCTTGGATGAAGCGGGTGTGTTGGCTCAAGGTTGTGTCACCACGGCCTATACCTACATTGGTAAACAACTGACTTGGCCAATATATGGACAGGCAACCATTGGTAAAGCCAAAGAAGACTTAGATCGAGCAGCGAAAGCGATCATCGCCACTAAGGCCAGGCTCAAAATAAGAGCTTACGTATCGTCGTTAAAGGCCTTGGTGACCCAAGCCAGCTCGGCTATCCCGGTCATGCCCTTATATATTTCACTGATTTACAAAGTCATGAAAGAGGAAGGTACACATGAGGGATGCATCGAGCAGATTTACGGGCTGTTTAGTGAAAAACTTTTAGCCGACCAACCTATTACCGATGACATGCAGCGTTTACGCATGGATGGCAAAGAAACCAATGATGCCACGCAAGCAAAAATTAAAGCACTGTGGGATCAAGTCACTCAAGAAAACTTTCATGAACTGAGTGATTACGCAGGCTATCATCATGAATTTATAAAATTATTTGGTTTTGATGTGTCAGGTGTTGATTACGACGCAGAGGTAGACCCCTTAGTTGAGTGGTGATAGAGAGCGTGTTAAATTTTAAAAAAACCGCCTAGTGCGGTTTTTTTATGTGTATCGATTTGCGGGTAGAAAATTCGAGCGACACAGCGTTGTAACAAAAAGTTTGCTTAAAACTGGATAAAAATAGAGTTTAAACAATAATTTGCGTGGCAGACAGGCTGGGGATGATGCTAAAATTCCAAGGCTTAAGGCAGGGAATTGCTCTTAGTTTGGTGTTTGTGGGGAAATAAACACCTAACTGAGACGGCCAATCAACATTCCGCAGGCAGTTTCGGCGGTTATTACACAATACTCATCACGATTAGGTTTTTAACCAGACTCACGCAAGACAAAACGATAAGAGTCTAATGGTGCTGTGTATTAATTAGAGTAGTGCAATTGCGTATGATAAAAATCACGAAAGGTCTAGATCTTCCCATCGTGGGAGAGCCACAACAAACGATCCAAGCAGGTAACCAAGTTAGCCGTGTTGCCATTTTGGGTGAAGAATATATTGGTATGCGTCCCACCATGCATGTGCAGGAAGGTGATGTAGTGAAAAAAGGCCAAGTTCTTTTTGAAGATAAAAAGAACCCTGGTGTGCTTTTCACTGCACCTGCTGCCGGTAAGGTTGTTGAAGTTAACCGTGGCGCTAAACGGGTTCTGCAATCCGTGGTCATCGAGTTAGCTGGCGATGACAGTGTAAGCTTTGCGAAATATGCAGAAGCTGAACTGGCGAAAATTGACGCGGCGGCGGTGCAAAAGAACTTAGTGGAGTCCGGTTTATGGACGGCATTAAGAACTCGCCCCTTCAGCAAATCCCCTGCTTTGGACTCGAAGCCACAAGCGATATTTGTTAGCGCCATGGATACCAATCCATTGGCGGCTGATCCGCAGGTGATCATTGCGCCGCGCAGTGCTGACTTTGTCAATGGTTTGCAGGTATTAAGCAACTTAAGTGACAAAATTTTTGTTAGCAAAGCGCCTGGTGCCAACATTCCTGTGGGCACCAATGCCAAGGTAGCAGTGAATGAATTTGCTGGACCTCATCCAGCAGGTTTGGTGGGCACCCATATTCACTTTTTGAGCCCAGTTGGGCCAAATAAAAAGGTATGGCATCTTGGCTATCAAGACGTGATTGCCATTGGTCACCTGTTTACCAGCGGTGAACTTGACAGTACCCGTGTTGTTGCGATTGCTGGACCTGAGGCGAAAAATCCGCGTTTGGTGAAGACCTTACTCGGTGCAGACATGACCCAGTTGATGGCTAACGAAACCAATGACGGTGATATTCGTATCTTGTCTGGCTCTGTGTTATTGGGTAACAAGGCAAGCGGTGTGCACGCGTTTCTTGGCCGTTTCCATGTGCAAATTTCTGTGTTGCGTGAAGGTCGTGAAAAAGAACTATTTGGCTGGTTAAAGCCAGGTAGCAACATGCATTCAGTAACCCGCGCGTATCTCGCGCATTTAAGTCCAAAACGTCTATTCAATATGACGACCACCACCAATGGATCTGATCGGTCAATGGTACCAATTGGTAACTACGAACGTATCATGCCATTAGACATCCTGCCGACCTTGTTGCTACGAGACATGATCTCAGGTGATACCGATGGTGCACAAAATTTGGGATGTCTAGAGTTGGACGAGGAAGATCTCGCATTGTGTACTTATGTTTGCCCAGGCAAATATAACTACGGCCCGATCTTACGCGATTGTCTAGACAAGATTGAGAAAGAGGGTTAAGTCATGGGTTTAAAAGCATATTTAGAGAAAATTGAGCCTAATTTTGAAGCGGGTGGTAAATACGAGAAGTTTTATGCCTTGTACGAAGCCGCCGCCACTATTTTTTATACGCCGGGTAAAGTGAATAAAGCCAATACCCATGTGCGCGATAGCATCGACTTAAAGCGCATTATGATCATGGTGTGGATGGCGACCTTTCCTGCAATGTTTTACGGTATGTATAACATCGGTCATCAGGCACACAATGCCATTTTAGCCGGTGCAGGAACCTTGCCCGATATGTGGCAAGCCGCGTTATTTACTGCGCTTGGTGGGCAGATAGGCCTTGAATCCACCACTGGTATCGCGATGTTTTTGTACGGTGCTTGTTTCTTTTTGCCGGTTTATGCCACTACTTTTGTGGTTGGCGGTTTCTGGGAGGTACTTTTTGCCTCAGTGCGTAAACACGAAATAAACGAAGGCTTTTTTGTCACCTCGGTATTATTTGCCTTGACCCTGCCCGCTACGATCCCCTTGTGGCAAGTGGCCTTGGGGATTACGTTTGGTGTGGTAGTGGCAAAAGAAGTATTTGGTGGCACCGGGCGTAACTTCCTCAACCCAGCCTTATCTGGTCGTGCTTTCTTGTACTTTGCCTATCCTGCACAAATTTCTGGTGATGCCATCTGGACTGCCGCTGACGGTTTTTCAGGGGCGACCTGGTTAAGTCAGGCAGCTTCAGGCTCGGTTACAGACTGGAGCATTAACAGTGCGTGGTGGGATGCCTTCATGGGTAACATCCAAGGCTCAATGGGTGAAGTGTCAACCTTAGCGATTATGTTAGGTGGCTTGTTTATCATTTATTTACGTATCGCTTCGTGGCGCATTGTACTGGGTGTATTGCTTGGTGGAGCAGCCTTTAGCTTGTTGCTTAACTTTGTTGGCAGTAACACTAATGCCATGTTTGCTATGCCTTGGTATTGGCATTTGGTTACTGGTGGCTTTGCGTTTGGTATGTTTTTTATGGCGACTGACCCAGTATCTGCATCGTTCACTAACACAGCTAAGTGGGCCTACGGCATCCTTATCGGTGCGATGTGTGTGATGATTCGTGTGCTCAACCCCGCCTTCCCAGAAGGAATGATGTTGGCCATTTTGTTCGCCAATTTATGGGCGCCTTTATTCGATTATTTCGTGGCCCAAAGCAATATCAAACGGAGGATGGCGCGTGTCAGCTAAAAAAGAAACTCTTGGTAAAACTATTGGCGTCGTACTGGCTGTCTGTTTAGTGTGTTCGATAATTGTAGCCGGCTCAGCGGTTGGCTTACGTGAATTACAAAACACCAATGCAGCCATCGATCAACAATCTAACATCATTGAAGCGGCTGGCTTAATTGACAAAGCAAACGGCGATATCGCTGGCACCTATGAAAAATATGTAGAAGAGCGTTTTGTTGATTTATCCACCGGTCAATTTGTTGAAGTTGATAAAAACTTTGATATGTACAAAGCAGCAAAAGAAGCTAAGTACAGTGTGAAAGTGGAAAACAGCAATGTTGGTTTTCAATACCGCTCAAGCGTAGCGAATATTTTCTTAGTTAAAGATGAAGCGGGTGAAGTCAGTCGCATTATCCTGCCAGTAAACGGTAGTGGTTTGTGGGACATGATGTACGGTTACTTAGCCCTTGATGTTGACGGTAACACGGTGCGCGAGCTGGTTTACTACAAACAAAAAGAAACGCCTGGGCTTGGCGGTGAAGTACAAAATCCAAGTTGGAAAGCGAAATGGAACGGCAAAAAATTATTCAAAGATGGTGATGTTGCCATCCAAGTGAAGAAAAATGCTGACTCATCCAGTGACTACGTTGTTGACGCCTTATCGGGTGCAACGTTAACCAGCAACGGCGTACAAAACACACTGTCATATTGGGCTGGGGACAATGGTTACGGACCGTTCCTCAAAAATCAGACTTGGAAATCATAAGGGCTTCGTACAATGGCTGAAACTAAAGAAATGAAAAAGGTATTGTTCGGGCCAATCCTCGACAATAACCCTATTGCATTGCAAGTATTGGGCGTCTGTTCGGCACTAGCAATCACCACCAAATTAGAAACAGCGTTGGTAATGGGTTTAGCCCTGACCAGCGTAACGGCGTTTTCTAACTTGTTTATCTCGTTAATTCGCAAACAGATTCCATCAAGCGTGCGGATTATTATCCAGATGACCATCATTGCTTCGTTGGTTATTGTGGTTGACCAAATCTTGAAGGCATATTCCTATGAGATATCTAAGCAATTATCGGTGTTTGTTGGGTTAATTATCACCAACTGTATTGTTATGGGACGTGCTGAGGCATACGCCATGAAAAGTCCGCCTTTAATGTCTTTTTTAGATGGCATCGGCAACGGCTTAGGTTATTCACTGGTATTGATTATCATCGGTACAGTAAAAGAGCTGTTCGGTTTTGGCACCATATTAGGCTTTGAAATCCTGCCATTGATTCAAAATGGTGGCTGGTATCAGGGCAACGGCTTGCTGATCTTGCCTTTTAGTTCTTTTATTTTGATCGCAGGTTTGATTTGGGCTATCCGTACCTATCGACCAGAACAAGTCGAGCCGAAGGAGTAAGCCATGGAACATTATATCAGTTTGTTTGTTCGTTCAGTTTTTATCGAAAACATGGCGCTGTCACTGTTTTTAGGTATGTGTACCTTTTTGGCTGTATCTAAAAAAGTTAAAACGGCCATGGGTCTTGGTGTTGCGGTTATCGTGGTGCTGGGTATCTCGGTACCGGTTAACCAAGTTATTTACGTAAACATTCTTGCACCTGGCGCATTGGCTTGGGCTGGATTTCCAGAGGCTGATCTTAGCTTCTTGAACTTTTTAACTTTCATCGGCGTAATTGCTGCATTGGTGCAAGTCTTAGAGATGACCTTAGATAAGTTCTTCCCTGCGCTATATAACGCACTTGGGATATTCTTACCCCTAATCACCGTTAACTGTGCGATTTTTGGTGGCGTTGCTTTCGCTGTCCAACGTGAATATAACTTCACTGAAAGTATTGTGTATGGCATTGGTAGCGGTTTGGGATGGGCGTTGGCCATTACCTTAATGGCGGCAGTGCGTGAAAAACTTAAATATGCAGACGTGCCTGATGGCCTTAGAGGCTTGGGTTCAGTGTTTATGATTGCTGGTTTGATGGCCTTAGGCTTCCAGTCTTTCACTGGCATTTCACTGTAAACACCGAGTAGGAGAAACAATCCAATGAATCAATCTGAAATCTACCTTGGTGTAGGTATGTTTATCATCATCGTATTGGCTTTGGTTGCAATCATCATGTTTGCAAAATCAAAGTTAGTACCAGAGGGTGAAATTACCATCACCATCAACGGTGACCCTAATAAACGCATCACTGCGCAACCTGGCGACAAATTGTTAGGTGCTTTAGCCAATAATGGTATTTTTGTATCATCAGCCTGTGGTGGTGGTGGGTCCTGTGGCCAGTGTCGTGTAGACATCAAATCAGGTGGTGGCGAAATACTGCCAACCGAACTGGATCACATCAGCAAAAAAGAGGCGAAACATGGCTGTCGTCTTTCTTGCCAAGTTTCCATCAAACAAGATTTAGAAATCGAACTGGAAGAAGAGATTTTTGGTATCAAAAAGTGGGATTGTGAAGTTATTTCCAATGACAACAAAGCCACATTTATCAAAGAACTTAAGTTAAAAATTCCAAATGGTGAGAGCGTACCTTTCCGTGCTGGCGGTTACATTCAAATTGAAGCCCCTGCCCACCATGTGAAATACAAAGATTTTGATGTACCCGAGAAATATCGCGGGGACTGGGAACGCTTTGGTTTCTTTAACATTGAGTCAAAAGTAGACGAAGAGACCATCCGCGCATACTCCATGGCGAACTACCCAGAAGAAGAAGGCATTATTATGCTCAACGTACGTATCGCTACGCCGCCGCCGAATAATCTCACTTTACCTGCTGGTAAAATGTCATCGTATATCTGGAGTTTGAAGCCCGGAGACAAAGCCACTATTTCCGGTCCCTTTGGTGAATTCTTTGCCAAAGATACTAAAGCTGAGATGGTATTTGTTGGTGGTGGTGCAGGTATGGCACCCATGCGTTCACACATCTTCGATCAACTACGTCGTTTAAAAACGGATCGTAAAATGACCTTCTGGTATGGTGCCCGGTCTTTGCGCGAAATGTTCTATGTCGAAGATTTTGATATGTTAGCCAAAGAAAATGATAATTTTGAGTGGCATGTAGCCTTGTCAGATCCACAACCAGAAGATAACTGGACGGGTTATACAGGCTTTATTCACCAAGTATTATTAAAAAATTACTTGAAAGATCATCCAGCACCTGAAGATTGTGAGTTCTACATGTGTGGTCCTCCCATGATGAACGCAGCGGTGATTAACATGCTTAAAGAATTAGGTGTTGAAGACGAAAACATCATGCTTGATGACTTCGGTGGCTAATGTGAGGCTGTCAGCTATCTATAAGTAGCGTAAAAATTTTACAAGGGGCCTCGGCCCCTTTTTGTTAGTTCAACTATTTTGTGGTACGTCGCATATGCAAAATCTATTGCACTTTTTCTGCCTATTTTTTATCGCTGTATTGCTGTCTTCCTGCACACCTTCGTCTTTGCCAGAGGTGCATTTAAGCGGGCCTACCATGGGCACCGTATACAACGTCAAGTACGTGCCTGTAGAAGGTGTAGATAGTAGCGAATTGCAAACCAAAATCGATGCATGTTTGCTTGAAGTAAACCAGCTTATGTCGACTTACATGACAGATTCTGAGTTGTCTCGATTTAACCAATGGCACAGTACCGCACCTTTCCCTTTGTCGGCGCAAACATTAAAGGTTATGCAAGAAGCAAAACGTTTAGGTGAAATGAGTGAGGGATTGCTTGATGTAACCGTAGGGCCTTTGGTTAATTTATGGGGGTTTGGCCCACAAGCTCGCCCAGAAAAAATTCCAAGTGCCCAAGCAATACTGCAAGCAAAAGCGCATATTGGCCTGAACAAACTTACCTTAGGAACAACGTGGGCAAGTAAGAGTGATGTTGATTTATACGTGGATCTTTCCACCATCGCCAAGGGCTATGGCGTTGATAAAGTGGCGGCGTTGTTAGAAGAACAAAATCTTCATAACTACCTAGTGGAAATCGGTGGTGAAATGCGTTTGGCGGGTAAAAAAGCCAGTGGTCAAGAATGGCGAGTCGCGGTTGAAAAACCTGTGACCAGTGAACGTGCTGTTGAACGGATCATCAGTGTTGGAAATAACGCGATAGCGACGTCTGGGGATTATCGTAATTATTACGAAGAAGATGGAAAACGGTATTCTCACCTCATCAACCCCAACACCGGTTATCCCATCGAGCACAATCTTGTGTCGGTGACAGTGCTGCATCCTTCGTCGATGACAGCAGATGGACTAGCGACAGCATTGAGCATCATGGGTAAAGACAAGGCATTGGCGTTGGCCGAAGCCGAACAACTGGCTGTGTTGTTGATTACTAAGGAAGACAATGACTTTAAAGAGTATACTAGCGCCAAGTTTGACGAAATTGTGACCTTACACAGCGTAGCGGGTCAGGAGTAAATAGATGAGCACCTTCATTCTCGCCTTTGTCTTTTTTGTGGTTGTTGTGGCGGCCATGTCTGTGGGTTATTGGTTGCAGAAGAAAACCATCAGTGGCAGTTGCGGTGGTCTTGGCGCGCTGGGGATTGCTAAAGCGTGTGATTGTCCAGAACCCTGTGATCGCAAAAAAGCGCGTGTAGAGCGTGAACAACAGCGGCAAGAAAAACTCAAAGAATGGCAGAGTAAACAGATCCTCTAGTCTGGTGATAAGTTAAGGGCTTAACCTTCAGGATTGGTCTGTCACCCTGCTGTTAACCTGATTTTTATCGACGGAGTTGAGGTAATATCCTTGGTCAGCAAGCCATTCAAGGGCGTGCTGCTGATTGTCAAAAAGTTTACGGCTGAACTTCTCAGGTCGCTCTTCGACTATGCGGTCTACGTAGTACTGCTTAAAGGCTAATGGCGTATATACATGAGCAGCGCATTTGAGCCCGTTAAGCACACACCAATCCACCAACTCTACAATCACCTCAGCCACACCCGGTACGCCAGTATCCCAATCATCTAGAAAGACAATATGGCCCCAATCAGCATGAATGAGGGGCGCAGCTGTGGCTTTAAAGCTGTGACTAAACTTGTGTTGGCTGCTTCTATGTTCCAGCCGCCCACTAAGCGTGCAACGAGTATGTTGCCGTCTACTTGCACCTCAAATGAGCCATGTTCAGAAAATTTAATGGTCATAGTGTCGATACTCGAAACTTATTGGTAGCTGAGGGAAGAGGTAGGATAGTAACCGATGTTTGTGCGTGATAATACGCATAAAAACGTCTGATCGTTTAAAGCACATTAGTTTGCAGTATTGGCTTAAGCATATGGCATTGTTTAGCACTACGAGATTTAACTGACCCAGCATAAAGGTAGCTAGTGGCTAAAAGAATGGTGTCAAATACGACAATAATTGTGTTGTTTGACCTTTAAATTGGTCTGATTCTAAGGCATGATTACTGTATGTATTGACAGTGTTTGTTGGCCTTAAGTGCGCAAAATTATTCATATCGACATGGATTGTTTTTATGCCGCGGTAGAAATGCGCGACAACCCAGCTCTGCGTGATGTGCCGCTTGCCATTGGCGGCAGTCGAGATAGACGCGGGGTTATTTCCACCTGTAATTATATCGCTCGTCAATTCGGTGTAAAATCAGCCATGCCAACGGCACTTGCCCTCAAACTTTGCCCTCAACTTGTATTGGCTCCAGGCCGCATGGCTTTGTACAGTGATATTTCCAAACAAATTCGGCAAATATTCAGCCGTTACACAAAACTGATTGAGCCGCTCTCGTTGGACGAAGCCTACTTGGATGTTTCTGATTGCACGTTGTTTTCTGGCAGTGCCACCCTTATCGCCGAAGATATTCGCCGAGCTATTTATGCAGAGACCGGTTTAACCGCTTCAGCGGGTGTTGCGCCATGTAAATTTGTGGCAAAAATTGCCAGCGATGAAAATAAACCAAATGGCATTTGTGTGATCCCTCCCCAGCAACTCGACGCTTTTGTCCTTCGTCAGCCTTTGGGCAAAATCCCCGGTGTGGGAAAAGTGACTTTGCAGAAACTTCACGCCTTGGGTTTGTATAGCTGTGCAGACATTCGGCGCTATCCACAAGATGACTTACTTAGACGTTTTGGTAAATTTGGTGCGGTGATTTGGGCACGCAGTCATGCTCATGATGAGCGGGATTTAAACATTCATCGAGTTCGCAAATCAGTGGGTGTCGAGCGCACACTGCCCCAAGACTTAACGACAACAACTGAGTGTCAGCACATGGTTAATTCGCTTTTTCCTTTGCTGCAAACACGCTTACGCAAAGGGAACTCGTCACTGCCTATCCAAAGCCAAGGGATTAAATTGAAATTCAGTGATTTTCAGTTAACCACCGTTGAACATCGCTGCCAACGGTTAGACCAAGGGTATTTTTCTGAGTTGTTACACGAAGCCATGATGCGCAAAGGGCAACGAGGTATTCGTTTGGTTGGTCTGCATGTTGGTCTTTTAAACCATCAACATGAGCAGCAATTAGCCCTTGATTTTGACTAGTTCAGCAAACAATTAGCCATCAAAAGCTTTTAGGCCGGCGGGCTTCTGCGTAAACTTGAGCCTTCGATCACCTGTTGAGTTGAAAACACCGCCCTTATGCCTACACCTAAGACAAATGTTTGGTTATTAACACTGATTCAATCCTTAGTCATGTGTGTGGGCACCATGATGGTTTTGGTGGGTGGTGTGTTTGGTGCACAAATAGCCCCCATGGCCAGTATGTCTACTTTGCCTTTGGCGATGATGATTGTTGGCTTAGCCTTGGGGGTGTTACCGATCACTCGCCTTATGCAACATGTTGGGCGGAGGCCAGTTTTTATGGCTTTGGCCATTATCGCTAGTTTGGTCTGTCTGTTTGCGGCACTGTGTGTTTATCAACGCCATTTCTGGGGTTTCACGCTGAGTAGCTTTTGTTTAGGGATCACCAGCGCTGGTTTTCAACAAATTCGCTTTGCCGCGATGGAAGCCGTGGTGCCCGAAAAAATGGCGAAAGCGGCGTCGACTGTGTTACTTGGTGGGTTGGTTGCGGCGTTTCTTGGCCCTCAGTTAGTCAGCCTCGGAACCCTGGTCAGTCATATTGATTTTGTTGGCGCCTTTGTGCTGATGGCCGTGCTTTTAGTGGTGTGTAGTGTGCTTTTTCGTTTAACACTGAATACCCACGTACCCCGCCAAGCCCACCTTGGTTCAGGGCGCAATTTGCTCAGTATTGCCCGTCAGCCCGAATTTGTCTTGGCTGTTTCGGCATCAGTGGTGGGGTATGCCCTGATGAGTTTTATTATGACAGCGACGCCCATGCACATGCACGTGATGGAACACCATAGCCTGCAACATACTAGTTGGGTGATTCAGAGCCATATCTTCGCCATGTTTTTCCCTTCTTTGTTTAGCGGTTGGTTAATCAGTAAAATCGGCGTTCGTCGTATTATTGGTCTTGGTGTGGTTGCTTATCTAATCACGATCGTAGTGGGGCTATCGGGAAGTCATTTAATAAATTATTGGCTGGCTTTAGTATTGTTGGGGATCGGCTGGAACTTCCTATTTGTGGGAGGCACCGTGTTATTAACCCAAACATATCGGGCTGACGAGAAGTTCAAAGTCCAAGGTTTAAACGAAATGTTAGTGTTTGGTTGTCAGGCCTTGGCGGCGCTCAGCGCTGGCATTATGTTGTCTTTACTCGGTTGGCAGGGCTTATTACTAACGAGTTTATTCCTGTTAAGTTATTTGCTGGTATTATTGCTATTCCAGCGGCTACCTCGGCCGCTGCAGATTAAACAGGAATTTTTATAATCATGCCGTTGCAGCCCGGTATCTACCGTCATTACAAAGGTCAAAACTATCAGGTGATAGGTGAAGCTCAACATTCAGAAGATGAAAGCCTTTATGTAGTGTATAAACCCTTGTATGGCGAGCAGAGCCTGTGGATCCGCCCGCTATCTATGTTTGTTGAACACGTTGAAGTTAATGGTGTTCGGCTACCGCGATTTGCGTTTGTACAAGAAGCCTAAGGCCAAGGCATGCAACGCTCATTAAATTCAATTTTGCCGTCTAAATATTTTGTTTTAGGTACCTTATTTTTTTGGATGTCTGTGCAAGCTGTGTATGCACGTATTCAATTTTTAGCCTATAGCCGCACCTCTGAACCACAATCTTGGTTAGAAATTTGGATCCATTTATCACCCTGGTTTTTCAGTTGGATTTTAGTGACCTTGGGCACTTACATCAGCACCCGTTGGGTAGAGCAAAGCGGCTTTAAAACCAGTAAACAAATCGCTATGCATATTGTGGTGATGGTGTCTTTGCTGGGGGCTTACTGGTTGATGTCTAGTCTTGGCTATCTGTGGTTAACTCATCAGGCAACTGATTTATTGATCAGTGCCACCCAAAGGCAAATCATTGATACCTTTCATCTTGATCTGCTGATTTATGCCACCCTATTTTTTGCCCTTAAAGGCGTGTTTATTTATGATGAACACATGCAACAAAAGTTGCAGTTTAAGCAGTTACAGCATGCTCTTGTTGAAGAAAAACTCAAGACCTTGCGTACGCAACTCAATCCGCATTTTATCTTTAATGCATTAAATACGGTGGTGAGTTTAATTCGCTTAAATCGCGGTAATGAAGCGGCCTCTGCCTTAACTGAAATCAGTAATATGCTGCGTAAAATTCTCGAAAACAAAAATAACGACGATGTCAAAATTAAAGATGAAGTCACCTTTATTCATAGCTATCTCGCCATTCAGCATTTACGTTTCGCCGATAAATTAGATGTATCCATTGACGTTGCGCCAAACTGTTTAGAATTGAGTATTCCCAACATGCTACTGCAACCCTTGGTAGAGAATGCGGTACAACACGGTTCACAACTCGAATCCAATATGAATCCTATTCGCTTGCAGATTACCCGAGATGAAGCAGGTTTGACGGTGCATCTAACCAATAAAGTTGCCTTGCACGACGCACAAAAAGGCTTTGGCATTGGCCTTGGTGCCACCAAAGAACGGCTAGCAAAACTGTATGATAATTTTAAACTCGAAATGCGAGATCTGCCTGACAACGCCTTTGAAACCTTACTGGTGATCCCCATCAATCGAGAAGCCAAATGAAAAGCAGGACGACAACTTTGTGGCTTGCGCTTAGCCCGATTTCTTCTACGGTGGTGCAGTAAATGTCGTTACTACGGACGTATTTTAAGCACTGGCCCTCACGTTTGTTTTGGCTGTCTAACTTGTTATTCTGGTTAGTGCTCAATACTGTGGCGTCCGACAATACTAATCGCCTCAGACTCGAATACGGGCGGGTTTCAGACTTTCTGTCTGTCTGGTGGGATTATCTGCCTTGGTGGGGTAACTGGGCAATTATGGCACCCATTGTTATAGCTGGGGTAAAAACCATTGAGTATTACGCTCACGCACTGTGGCTCAGAGTGTTATACAACCTCTTATTTGCTGTCGTTTGCATGACAAGTTATTTCACCCTGACTTTATTGGAAGTGAATTACATCAGCCACTTTGGCCATTTTAATCCCAGCGCGTTTACCAAGGGTTTAATGCAGATCGCTTACAGTCCACTGCATATGGATTTTTTGGTGTACCTGTCTGTGGCTTCGTTGGGCCTCACCATGAATTATTATGAAAAGGCCCGCCAACACGCTTTGCACAACCAAACCTTGGCTAATCAGTTACTGAAGGTGGAATTGCAAACTCTCAAAGCACAGTTGAGCCCACATTTTTTGTTTAATACCCTCAATTCCATTTCCGGTTTGGTGCGTCTCGATGAAAAATCAAAAGCGGTCACGGCATTAAGTGAACTAAGCCAAATGTTTCGCAAAGTGCTGGAAAATCAGAGTAAACAGTTCACTACGCTCGAAGAAGAGTTAGCGTTTGTGCAACGTTATCTGGCCATTCAAAAAATGCGTTTTGAGGACAAGTTATTAATTGAAACCTCAGTGCAAACACAAAGTCTACAAGCGGCTATTCCATTTATGTTACTGCATACCTTGGTGGAAAATGCGGTGCAGCATGGTTCTCAATTAGAAAGTGATCACAATTTACTCAAACTCGATATCACCATTGAAGATGGGATGCTGAACATAGAGTTGATAAATCAAGTGGCCAAACACGACAAACAACACGGCTTTGGTATTGGTTTAGAGAATTGCCGCAAACGCTTACAATATTTGTTTAAACACAATTATTTGCTTGAAAGCGCACAGACTCAGGAAGGTAAGCACCGCACCCTGTTACGTCTGCCGTTGGGAGGAATGGATGCTTAAAGTACTGGTTGCCGATGATGAGCGTATCGCACGGGAAATTATCGTTTTGTTGCTTAACGAGCAGGCAGGCTACAAAGTCATACAACAGGCGAGTGATGCTCAGGATGTTTTATACAAAGTCGCTAATGATCAGCCTGATATTATCTTTTTAGATATTCAGATGCCGGGCATGACGGGCATAGAATTGGCGGCGCAACTGCCAGCCAATATTGTGGTGGTTTTTGTTACCGCCTACGATGAGTATGCTGTGCAAGCTTTTCAACTGAATGCCGTAGACTACCTCCTGAAACCATTTGAAGATCAGCAGTTTGTCGATGTGTGGCAACGTGCCAAGCAGCGTTTACAGAACAACAAACAGTCCAATCATCAAGGGATCAGCCAAGCCGTCGCGGCGCTGCAAAATCAGTGAACTCGAGTGGTTCTAAACAAAAATTAAGGTCGTAAGGGTCCACATACCAGCGGCGAGCAAGGCAGCGAATGTGGCCGGATATAACTGGCTTTTTGTATGGTCCATCAGGTCACATCCAGTGGTCATGGCACTGAGTATGGTGGTATCGGAAATTGGCGAGCACTGATCTCCGTAAACACTGCCGTTTAGAATCGTGGCAAAACACAGCATCATGAACAGTTCTGGGTTCTCCAGTCCTTGGCTTTGGGCAATGCTCCACGCTAAGGGTAAACCAAGAGGAAACGCGATGGCATAAGTGCCCCAACTGGTACCAGTTGAGAATGCAATGGCCATGGCAATTAACTGCAACATCACCGGCAAAGTCCAATACGGAATGTGCTCACCCAGTGATACCACTAAAAATATGCCGCCGCCAAGTTGTTTGCTAAGAGAGCCAATGACTAAGGCCAGCATTAGAATAACCGATGCAACCACCACCCCTTTAAGGCCATTGCCAAAGCCATCGAGGAGATCTGTCAGGCTCATACCTTTAAAATATGCCATGGCAATGGCCAGCAACAAGGCACTGGAAAAAGCCCAATGAATTTGCGGAGAACCCAGCCAAAAATGCGAAACAATTGCCACCCCGATTAAACACAGTAGTGGCAAGATAAACTCTATTAGATGCGCTTGGTAACCTTCGGGAACGGCCGTGTCGTGTAATTCTTTGGCGCTCATGGGCAAGGCTTGTGGCGCATCAAGTTGACCGGTAGCGCTTGCGCGTTGCTGAGCTTTTTTCAACAAAGGTCCACTAAAAATGGTCAAATTTAGACTAAGTAACAAGGTGCCAAGAATGGCAAATATCGCATAAAAACTAAAAGGTACACTGGCAAAAAAGAAAGCGATTCGGTCTCCTTCGGTGGCCAAAAATGCCACCCCCGGAATAAATAAAAATGCTTGCACGTAGGCAGGCCATGCATTAAATGCTATCAACGCCGCCACTGGTGACGCCGTAGAATCTACCACGTAACTGAGTTCTTCATGGCTGACACCGGCTTTATTGGCCAGTGGCTTGACCGTGGTGCCCACTAATACAGTACTCATGGTGCCACCTTGAAAAAATATCAGTCCTAAACACCAGGTGATAACTTTTGCGGAGCGCGGTTCTTTGACAAAGTGACGACTCATGGTGTTGGCAAAGGCTTGAGCAGCGCCGGTTTTCGCCCAGATACCCATCAATCCCCCCAATAGCCATAAATACAAGACTAATATTGACGCCGCGTTACTGGTGCCAATGGTGGGAATAATCACCTCATTCAAGATGTCAAAACGGCCAAGCATGATGGCGCCGATGACAATACCACCAAGCAGTGCCACCAAGGGTTGTTTGGTAATTAAACATAATGCGATGGCAATAAACGCAGGAAACAAAGACCACCAAGCAAAGTGAAACTCCGCTTTTAATAACACCGGCAAGACTTTGGCTGCGTCTGATGTTTCTGCTTGTGTCATGGCTGCGCGCCAAACCCATTGCTCTTTGATGTTTGGCGTGTCACCAAGCTGATCAAGCGCAGCTTGTCGCAGGGGGGATTCAGCATAAGGCACGATGGCATCAATTTTTATTTCCCGACTGCCTTGTTGGTAAATCCAAAAACCCGCTTCATTGGTATACACTGGATAACGCAGTTGCGTTTCGACCCACGTCGGTGTCACCATCATATGCACATATGTGGCAAAACCCACGCTGATGATAAATAACATTAAGGTGGTGATTGGATTGCTTTTTTGCACGCTGCCGATCTTTTGTCATTGCTGTTGTGTGCACCAATCTAACACTTACTTTCAGCAGACAACATAACGGAGAAAAATAATGCGTTTAAAGACATTGGCTTTGGCCACCATGATGGCCATGTTAACGACTGGCGTGGCCCACGCGCAGGACGTGTTTGAAAAAACCAACATCAAAGTTGACAAGCTGCACGGCTCAGTTGCGATGTTAACTGGCATGGGCGGCAATATTGGCGTGTCGGCGGGCGAAGATGGCATTTTAATCATCGATGACCAATTTGCTCCCTTAGCGGAAAAAATTGCCAAGGCCTTAGACGGCATGGGTGATAAGCCAGTTAAATATTTGGTCAATACGCATTACCACGGTGATCATACGGGATCAAACGCCTATTTTACGGAAGTGAAAAGCTCGACCATCTTTGCCCATGATAATGTGCGCACCCGTTTGGCCGCCGATGAAAAAGTCAGTGCTAGTGCTTTACCTGTTGTTACCTATGCTGAGGGTATTACCTTCCATTTTAATAATGACACCATCAAGGTAATGCACTTGCCAGCTGGACATACTGACAGCGATAGCGTGATTTGGTTTGAACAAGCCAATGTGATGCATGCGGGTGATTTATTTTTTGAAGGCCTTTTTCCGTACATTGATTTAGATGGCGGCGGCACTATTGCGGGTTACATTGCCAACGTTAAACAGTTAATTTCCATGGTTAATGATGATACACAAATCATTCCTGGGCATGGAAAATTATCCAGCAAAACAGATTACGAGCTGGTGTTGAAGATGTTGACCGAGACCGCCGATTTTGTGAAAAGTAAAAAAGCCATGGGGGTGAGTCTGCCAGACTTGATCAGCGCTGGTTTAGACAAGAAATGGCAGGCTTGGTCTTGGGAATTCATCAATGAAGAGAAATGGATCAGCACCTTGTACAAGGGTCAATAAGTGAATCAGCCAAGGGAAAAGCTACAACTAGTTGCCAGCAATGAACAACATTTGCGGGTGATTCACTCTTGGTTTACTAATTTTGACGAAATCTTCACATGGGGTGGTCCAGCCATGCACTACCCCATGCCCATAGAAACCTTTGTGCAAACCTTACAAGCACCGCATTTGCGCTCCTACGGTTTGGTTGATCAAGACGCCAACTTGTTGGCCTTTGGTCAGCATTATGTGCGTTTAGGACGTCACCACCTCGGTCGCCTTGTGGTTAATCCGCAAGAACGTGGACGAGGCTTAGGCAAAATATTAGTCACCAATTTGCTGGCTAAGGCAGGTCTTGACCGCAGTGCCACCGGCGCTTCATTGTTTGTTTTTGCAAGCAATGTGGTGGCTTACCGTTGTTACCAAGCCTTGGGTTTTACCGAGGCCGTTTATCCAGAGACAATGCCGGCCAACATGGACAATTGCCTTTACATGGTGCGTGATTAGGCGCTGCCAAGTCACGCCTATGGTTTACGGCTGTGCATAGCGTTTTTCGCCGCCGATCCAGGTTTCAGCAACCGTTGTTTTCCATATGTCTTGAGCGGGTATGTTAAAAATATCTTGGTCAACTAAGATAAAGTCAGCCCATTTCCCCGGAGTTAAACCACCGAGAATCTGTTCTTGGTGAGCGGCATACGCTGCGTCTAGGGTAAAGGCACGAAACGCTTGTTCTAGGCTTAAGGCCTCTTCTTTGATCCAACCATCGACAGGTTGATTATCGCGATCTTGGCGGGTTACCGCCGCATGCAAACCATAAAAAGGGTTGGCTAATTCTACTGGAAAATCTGAACCAAAGGCCAAACGTGAGCCTTGTTTTAAAAAAGTTTGCCAAGCGTAAGCGCCTTTGAGTCGCGCCTTGCCGATACGGTCTTCGGCCATATTTTTGTCGCTGGTAGCATGGGTGGGTTGCATTGAAGGAATAATGTTAAGGCTCAGGAAACGCGGAATATCGTCAACATTAACCACTTGTGCATGTTCCATACGGTTGCGCAACTCTCGGCCGCCGATGCGTTTGTAGGTATCTGCAAATTGATTGAGCACCAAGCGATTGCCGCGATCACCAATAGCATGCACATTAAGTTGAAATCCTTTGCTGAGCACTAAATCAAATAGCGGTTGATAATCATCTGCACGCAAAGTAAATAAACCGCTGTTTTCTGGTGCATCACTGTATGGAGCCAGCATTGCCGCACCGCGACTTCCCAAAGCCCCATCAGCCATGGCTTTAACACTGCGAATAGATAAAAAATCATATTGGTCTTGCACAAAGCCATTATTCAACATCACATTAAACTCAGGATCGGGCGCCCATAACATCGGATAAAGTCGCAGTGGTAAGCTATGTTCTGCCTGCCTTTTTAGGTAGTAGTCATATTCCGTTTTACTTATGCCCGCGTCATGCACGCTTGTTATACCTACAGACAACAGATGTTCGCCCGCTGCGTTGAGCTTGTTACCTAAATACGTCTCTGAAACTGCTGGTAAATGTTCAAAAACTAAATGCATGGCATTATCAACCAATACACCAGTCGGTTCACCTTTGGCGTCTCGGATAATTTTGCCACCAGGAGGGTCAAGGGTTTCTTTGGTAATGGAGGCTATTTCCAGCGCTTTACTGTTAACCCAACTTGCATGACCATCCACCCGCGATAACATTATTGGGCGGTCTTTAACGTATTCATCCAATTGTTTAGCGCTTGGGAAAGCTTTATCAGGCCATAAAACTTGGTTCCAGCCACCGCCAGTTATCCATTCAAGTTCTGGATGGGTTTGCGCATAGTCACGCACTTGCTGTGCTGCGGCTTGTGCCGAAGCAACACCGCGCATATCAACCTTTATTAAACTCTCACCTAAACCCATGACATGTCCGTGTGCATCAATTAAACCGGGAAGCATCACCTGATTGTGGCCATCAATAGGCTGAGCATCGGGAAACTGTTTCGCCAATTCTGCACCGCCAATGGCTACCACTTTGCCACCATCAAAAACCATGTTGCTGAATGTCAGTAATTTTCCCTGCTCATCAAGGGTATAACCCCGAACGTTGCTAATATGGCTTGGGGCAGCGTGCAGCAGCCCAAAAGACACACTGCATAATACTGCGATAGCAAAACGCCACGAATTTTTCATTTGATACTCCACCAAGGGTTTAAAATCAGCATACTTTACGCTAAAAAAAGAAGGGCTTCAGATCTATGGCGGGCAGGCCATTAATGCATCGACCAACGAAACCGAACCGGTCAAACGCTGCACTACTTGTTGCTCACGATTAATCACCAGCACCTGATTGGTATTCTCGGAGACAGCATAGAGTGCGCGTATTTGATGTCGTTCACGACCACTCAAGTTCACATAGGGTGCTTCACCTTGCCAACTCTCTAAGTCTAATAAACGTACATGTTGATTGCGTAACAGGTCGCGCAACTGTTCTACTTCGTTGCTAAAGACGTCATGAGCACTGCGTTGCAAGGCAATCACTAAACTGCAATTCCCAATCAGAGCAAGGTCCTGGGCCTTGCTGCCTCCACTGCAAAAACATAATAAGAATAACAATCTCAGGTACAAAGTCAGGCTCCCTGGTCTCAACCGAGTGCTAGTTATGGCAGTTTTATGGGCTTAAATCAACAAACTAGGTAAGCTGTCTAAGTAATTGTCCTGCCAAACTTTTAACATCTTAGCTTGGTCGATATTACCGCCAGATAACACCACCAATATGGTTTGTGGTGTTGTTTTAGTCTGTAACCATTGACACACCCCGGCCATACTCATGGCACAGGTTGGTTCTACATGGATCTTCAACACATGCTGTAACCATTGAGTCCAGTATGCAATATCGCGCTCAGTTACTTCGCTAATATGGTGCAATTGTTGAATGAAGGGAAAAGTATGCTCACCGACTGCCAAAGTGGCAGCACCATCTGCCAGGGTGACTGGCGCTTCAGTCAAAGCATGAATACTGCCATTACGCCGCGATTGCGCGGCATCATTGCCCAACAGCGGTTCAACACCAACCACTTCACATTGTGGGTAAAGGTGTTTAAGGCAAATCACACTCCCTGCAATTAAACCGCCGCCGCCAACAGGGGCAAAAACGCCATCTACGTGACCAACCTGCTGCAGAGCTTCTAATACAACGGTTCCTTGTCCAGCCATGATGTCTGGGTGGTTAAATGGCGGTACCCACAGGGTGTCAGCCGCTTGGGCGGCGAGTTTAACTTGTTCATCCGCTTCTTTACGTGTTGTGCTTAATACCAACTCTGCTCCGTAATATCGCGTCGCGGCGGCTTTGACGCTAGAAATGGTCTGAGCGCTATAAATCGTGGCCTGTACCCCCAGTAAATTGGCGGCATAGGCGACGGCTTGGGCATGATTACCCGAACTACTGGCCACCACTTTAGTGCTTAGGGTGCCATTTTCTTGCGCTTTTAATAACATATTTAAGGCGCCACGAATTTTAAATGCGCCAATCTTTTGCAGGCACTCTGCTTTAAATAAAATACGATGACCTCCTAACCATTTATTCAGCAAAGATGATTCGAGGATGGGGGTTTGATGAATGTGTGCAGCGATGCGCTGATGGGCTGCTTGAATATCGGTAAACGTGACTGAAGACATAGTGTTCTCGTTAACTGGGCAAGGTATCTATTCGCGATGAGAATACTACCACGCGGCTTTGCTTCTGCGCTAAGCTAAGCCTTGAAATTTTAAAAGGAGTGAAATCATGGGTTTACTAGATGCACTACTGGGCAACGCCAGCGAAGTCAGTTTAGAAAGTGTCGCAGAAGAGCTAGCGCCAATTATTGGTGACGGCGAAGCAATACAGCGCGTATTTAAAGTGGTGAGAGATATGTATGTGTTCACTAACCGTCGCCTTATTCTGATTGACAAACAAGGCATTACCGGCAAAAAAGTCGATTACCACAGCATCCCTTACAAACAAATTACGCAATTTAAACTCGAGACTGCTGGGCACTTTGACTTGGATGCTGAGTTCAAAATTTGGATTTCAGGACAAGACAATCCCATCATCAAAGAGCTCAAAAAAGACAGTGTGGTTGGCATTCAGCAAACCTTAGCGACCTACATGTTTGGCTAACAAAACACGCAGTAGACCCTCAGTCTACTGCGTGTTTATGTCGATACGAGAAGCTCGATTACTGCTGCATAGCAAAATGTTTGTCAAAGAAATTGGTGATGGTTTTGTACAAATGGATGCCGGTATTTTTGCCACGGATACTGTGTTTTTTGCCGGGATAATCCATGCTTTCAAAGGGTATCACTAAGTCTTGCAAATGTTTATACAACTTGGTGCTGTTGGTGAACAATACATTGTCGTCAGCCATACCGTGGTAAATTAATAAATCACCCTGCAAGTCTTTAGCATAGGGAAACACAGACGAGGCTAGATAGGCATCGACGTCACTATTCGGATTGCCCATGTAGCGCTCTGTATAAAAGGTGTCATACAAACCCCAATCAGTAACGGGGGCCCCAGCAACACCTGCTTGGAAATAATCTCCCGCTTTGAACATGCTCATGAGGGTCATGTAACCCCCATAACTGTGGCCATGCACGCCGATACGTGTTGCATCAACATAGGGTAGTGTGCGGAGAAATTTGACACCTGCTACTTGGTCTTGTACCTCGATACTTCCCATCTTTTTATAAATCGGATCTTCAAAGGCTTTACCACGGTAGTTGGTGCCTCGATTATCCAGGGTGAACACCACATAACCTTTATTTACCCAATATTGGAATAACATACCGCGGTTGCCGCCCCAACGATTTCTCACGTCTTGAGCATGAGGGCCGCCATACAAATACACTATCACGGGATGTTTTTTTGTTAAGTTTTTCGGTTTGTAGAGTCGGTAGTATAACTCGGTGCCATCGTCGGTTTTAAAGCTCGATATTTCAGGTTTCACCCATTGTGCCTGATAAGGGTAAAGGGGATGGGCGGCATCAACAGCGTTTTCACTTAACCACATTAACTGGCTGCCATCCGCTTTGTGCAGACTGACTTGTGGCGGGGTGTTGACGGTTGAATAACTGTCGATATAAACACTGGCATCACCACTAAACTTGATATTGTGATAACCGCTACGTTGGGTGATTCTACTGATATCGCCACCTTTTATCGACACTGAATATAAGTGACTCTCTGTTGGGGTATCTGCGCGACCGCTGAAATAAACAAGTTGTTTTTTCTCATTGATGGCGTTGATCTCGTCCACCACCCATGCGCCTTTGGTTAATTGTCTGAGCAGCGTGCCGTTGTTTTTATACAGATATAAATGTTTGAAACCGTCGCGCTCTGACGCCCAAATAAAATGTTGTTGGTCTTTTAGAAAGTAGAGATCGTTGTGCAAGTTAAGCCAAGTGTTGCTGGTTTCAGTGATTAAGGTTTGCTGCGAACCATCACGCACATTGAAGCTATTCAACTGCAAGGTTTGTTGATTGCGTGGCATGACTTGATAACTCAAGGTATGACTATCAGCCATCCAATCTACTCGCGTCAGGTAAATATCGAGATTGTCGCCTAAATCTACCCACTGACTTTGCTGCTTGGCGACATCCAAAACGGCTAATTTGATCAGCACGTTGGGCGTGCCTGCCGCCGGATAACGTTGCTTAATCATTTCGATGGAATCCGCATAAATCTCGCTGCGGGTCACTTCTTGAACAGGGCTCTCATCTATTTGCGTAAACGCAATGTATTTTTCATCTGGCGACCACCAGTAGCCGGTCATGCGGTCCATTTCTTCTTGAGCCACAAACTCAGCCATGGCGTTTTTTACCGTGCCTGATCCATCGTGAGTAAGACGTGTTTCTAAACCGTTTTTGATGTGTTTAATGTATAAGTCTTGATTGCGCACAAATGAAATGTAATTGCCTTGCGGCGAAAGTTTGATATCGGTTTCAAATTCAGGCGTATCAAGGAGTTGTAAAGCCTTGTTGCTGCCAAGTTTGAAATAATACACATCCCCAGCGAGGGGAAACAACAAGGCGCTACCATCTTGCGACCATTCGTAACTGACAATCCCCGAACCGCTTAAACGCATGCGTTCGCGCCGCGCACGTTCTTCGTCCGACAGATTTTCTGGGCCGCTGCTCAGGTCGTCAGAATTAAATAACATTTGGGTTTGTTTGGTCTGTAAATTGTATTCCCACAGGTCAAGTCGCTCGTAATCGCTCTCTTTGCCCTGTAAAAAGGTAACCCGTTTGCCATCCGGCGCCACACGCAAAGCGCGGGGCGCACTGCCGTCAAGGGAAGGTGAGGCAAATATACGTTCGATAGTTAAGGTGTCACTGGCACTCGCAGCGGAAAATAAAGCTAGGGTGCCACCCAGAAGACAGGTGAGTTTATTCATTATTATCAGTATCCTGTGTCGATAAGAATCAGCTGTCGCTATGCGATCAGCGGGTCAACATTGTAGAGCTTACTTAAGCAGAGGTAAAACATGCCAGCAACATTTGATGCCCTGGTACTCGGTGCAACGGGTTTAGTGGGGCAGGCCTTAATCAATCAGCTTCTTGGTGATGAACGCTATGGGCAAGTGACTTGCCTATTACGTCGTCCCTTACATGCCCGCATGTTTCGCGGCGATACACAAAAATTGCAACCCATCGTGGTGGATTTTGATCGCCTCGATGACTACCAAGGATACTTTGGTGCCAGTCACATTTATGTCTGTTTGGGTACAACCATCAAACAAGCGGGTAGTCGCAGTGCTTTTCGTAAAGTCGACTATGAGTATGTGCACGTTGCCGCGCAGCTGGCTCGAGCGCAAAGAGCAAAAAGTTTTGTATGGATTTCTTCGGTAGGCGCTGATGCAAAAAGTAGCAACTTTTACCTCCGGGTGAAGGGGGAGCTGGAGAGTGCCATCATGGGTATGTCGGGTTTAGATCATGCGGCGGCGGTGAGACCGTCCTTGTTGTTAGGGCAGCGTCCAGACCATCGCCCGGGGGAAGCCTTGGCGATTCGTTTGGCACCTTACTACAGTCCATTTTTACGGGGTAGATTGGCTAAATACAAACCCATCGCTGCCGAAAATGTGGCGGCACAAATGATTGCTTTGCAACATTTCTAAGTAGTCGATGCAACGCGGTTTTCAGTTCAAACAGTTTTTCATTGAACATGACAACTGTGCCATGAAAGTGGGCACGGATAGCATCATGTTGGGTAGTTGGATCACAGCAAACAGAGTACATCGTGCGTTAGATATAGGCTGTGGTAGCGGTTTGTTAGCGATAATGTTGGCGCAAAAAACCGCAGAGGATTGTCAGATCATTGGTATCGATATTGATGCGGCTGCGGTGCAGCAGGCTAACACGAATGCTAAGCGTTGCCCTTGGCCACACAAACTTCAATTTTTGCAGCGGGCGGCACAAACCCTGCAAGAGGCAGCTGTATTCGATTCGCGCTTCGATTTAATTGTTTCCAATCCGCCTTTTTATGCGAGCAATCCCAAAGCCAATACACAAAATCAAGCAAATCCAGATTTAGCCCGAATACAAGCCAGGCAAACCACTCAACTTTCTCATGCGTCTCTGCTGCACGTAGTCACAGACATACTGGCAACCAATGGTGTTTTCTACTGTGTTTTACCCGAACTTGCCTGTGAGAACTTTATACAGTTGGCAACGACTCAGGGTTTGCATTGTTGCCAACAACTATTGATCAGTGCTAAGCCTGCAGCCAAGGTACAGCGCCGCTTAATGAAGTTTTGCCATCGCTCACCGAGGGCATACCAGATATGCACCAGTGAATCGCTGGCTATTTATGCGCACACTGAGGCTGCCACAACACCCGTCTACAGTGGAGGATTTAAACAGTTATGCCGAGATTACTATTTACACTTTTAAGTTAGTCGTCTAACGTGATAATTGAGGTAGGTAGCTGTTATGCCCCGCATACACTGCCTTAATGCTCTCAAGCCGTTTACAGCAAAACGTCGGAGGCTTCACATCATGGGTACATTAAATTTACCGCAGCACCTAAAGTCACTGGTAGAAGACTTGCAGATAGTGCAAATTAACTGGCAGGGTGTGCCGATTCAGTTTCCTAAATTTGCCGTTTATGCGGTGTTAAACCAACCGGTGTATGACAAATTAGTCTATCGTGGCGGGCGACAAATCGGATTAATTCAGTTTGGCCGCTATACAGTGCCTGTACTTGATCCCTTTCGCGCGGATATCGATCTTGATGCCAACTACGCCATCATCATTAGTCATTCTCGAGGTAACCGCTTCGGTCTTTATGGATTTACCGCTGATCATGTGGAATACGATATCAATATTCCTTTCTATCATGGGTCGGTGGCAAGGATTGTGAAGGACTACGTGTAGCCTCAGCCATACTTACCCGCATTGGGGTTAAATGGGGCTACGTAACATAAACTGACTTAACGCTGCTGTGCCGAAGTGTTAGGGTGAGAGGGATATAGGCCTAACCAAGGACACGTAACATGTTGGCTTCACCATTTCACTCTCATCAAGGGCAGTGTCATCAACCTTATTACTATCAATGCTTAAGGTCAGCCTTGCTGCTGGTGGGTTTTCTATTTCTCAGCGCCTGTGCCCAGCAAAAACCACTAAACGAAAACACCCAAGCCCCAGCTAATACCTCCGGTGAGGTGAAATCTAGTGGCACCATGACCATTCAAACCTCTCAGGGTAGTTTTGAACTAGAGCCGACAGTTGTCTCTTATGCGCCGCAAACTTTTTCTGACCCCTTAGAAGCCATTAACCGGCCCATTTTTGCCTTTAATGACCTAGTGTTTCGGTATATGTTTATTCCCCTGGCACAAGGCTATCAATACGTTGTGCCTTCGCCCATACGCAGCGGTGTCAGCAATTTTTTTAGTAATATTCGTGAACCACTGAATGCCATTAATCATGTACTGCAAGGTGAAGGGAAAGCCTCTGGTACTAGTTTGTCACGTTTTGTCATCAACTCTACACTGGGGCTATTGGGGTTTTTTGATCCCGCCAACGATTGGTTTGCCATCAAAGAGCAAACAGCCACATTGAATCAGACGCTAGCCAGTTATGACGTGGGTTATGGCAGCTTTTTAGTCCTGCCCTTTTTGGGGCAAACTGATACGCGTAATGGCTTTGCTACCGTGGTTGAGGGGATGATCCATCCCATCAATTTGGCCACAGATTCCCCTCAGACCTTATACATTCAGGCTTACAGCAGTTTCCATGCCTTCTCCCCTCAGGCGGACAGTTATGAAATACTTAAACAGCACACAGAAGATCCCTACTTATTTTTTCGCAATCTTTATCTACAAGGGGTGCTACGCGATCAGTAATTTTCCGAGAAAACCCTGCCAGAAGAATCGTTTGAGTTGAATCCCCATTCCAGCGGGCATAGTTCACAGTCCACTCAGGAACATAACGAGCAAGTGGACAAATAATATGCAGAAACTCGCGGGTTTACTTACTCAGTACAACAAGGTGATCTTGCTCATTTTTGCTTTGTTATGCGGTTTTTTTGGGTGGTTTGTGCAAGATTTTCGTATCGATGCTTCAGCCCAAACCTTACTCACCAAGAACAATAAATTAACCTGAGATCGGTTTAAGCAGCCACCATCGCATTTCTCTCAACGTCGCTAATATTAAGGGATGGCTTATTTTTCTTGAGGCAATATGCCACTAAGCCAGCCATTAGATTGAGCATAAAACC